>JAABUT010000024.1_pt1 | contig 258526 bp, 276 predicted proteins | sample 5559281 | NCBI WGS metagenome assembly JAABUT01 (sample SAMN10711880, study PRJNA513359) | rock metagenome | isolation source: Antarctica rocks | place: Antarctica: Victoria Land, Ricker Hills nord | collected 2016-01-04 | reverse complement strand
TGGCCTTCTCCCGCGCGCCGAGCGCCCGCTGGACGGCGCCGGTGACGAGCGGATTGGCCAGCAGCTCCTGGGCGGCGCGGCCGAGGGCGTCCTCACCTTGACGGGAAAGCCGGGAGCGGAGGGACGGGTCGTCGTCGGGGTGCATGGGGCGAGAGTAGGCGACGCGTCGGGGATTCCGGATGACTCAGAGTCAAGCGGAGGGTGAGGCCCGACGAACAGTCGACGGTTCCCCGTTGCATCCGACCTCCACCTTGAGTAGCTTCCCGGGCCACACACCGTTCCGGTGCTAGCTTTTGCGCTGGCCGCCGCCGGGTGGACCGTCGCTCGGGAGGAGACAGGTCGTCCACATGAGGATGAGGAAGCTGCTGATTGCGCCGCTCACGGCTGGGACCGTGGGCATCGGGCTGTTCGGTTTCGTGCTTCCCGCGGGCGCGCAGCCGCACACCCTCCTCGTGACCCTCCTCGGCGGCGCGAAGATCACGATGACGGTCGACGTGCCGCCCGGCACCCCGGTCGACCAGATCAGGATCCCCGGGGTCTCCCTCCCCGTCGTCGGGATCACCGACCTCACGCCGGCGGCCCCGGCTCCCCCGCCGCCGCCGCCGCCGCCGCCGCCGCCGTCGCCGTCGCCCACCGCCTCGCCGCCGGCGACGACGACACCCACGACGCCGACGCCCACCACCCCTCCACGCAGCACCCCGACGCGCACCACGCCCCAGGGCGGTTCGGTGGATCCCTCCCCCTCGGGGTCCGGCGCCGGCCCCGGGCGGGGAGGCAAGCCCCGCACGCGCAAGCCTCAGGAGAAGCTCCAGGGTGCGCCCGCGAGGGACCAGACGGAGCGCGCGCTCGAGAACGAGGCCAAGGGCCGCGGCACGGGCCAGCTCCACAAGCAGGGCGGCGCGCCGACGCTCGACAACCCGACCTTCTCGCTGGCCGAGCCCGGGCCCGCGGCCATCGGCGTCCCCAACTTCTTCATCGACCGCTTCCGCATCCCGCCGTTCCTGCTGCCGATCTATCAGGCGGCGGGCATCGAGTACGGGATTCCGTGGCAGGTCCTCGCGGGCATCAACGAGATCGAGACGGACTACGGACGCAACCTGAACGTCTCCTCCGCCGGCGCCGTGGGCTGGATGCAGTTCCTCCCCGCCACCTGGCGGATGTACGGCGTCGACGCCAACGGCGACGGTCGCAAGGACCCCTACAACCCCGTCGACGCGATCTTCGGCGCCGCGCGCTACCTGAGGGCCGCCGGCGGCGACAAGAACGTCACCAAGGCGATCTTCGCCTACAACCACGCCGACTGGTACGTCCAGTCCGTTCTCCTGCGGGCCCGCCTCATCGGCGGCCTGCCCGAGGCTCTCGTGGGCTCGCTCACCGGCCTCACGCAGGGGCACTTCCCCGTCGCCGCACGCGCCACGTACGCGGATGACCTCAACACCGACAGCGCCACCCGCCGCGTGCGCCGCGGCAACGCCGCCCTGCCGGTCCAGGGCAGCGCCACCCGCCGGCACGTCGACATCTTCTCGCGCACGGGCGCGCCGGTCATCGCCGTGCAGGACGGCCGGATCGACCGCGTCGGGCGCTCACCGGCGCTCGGGCGCTTCGTGGTCCTCGAGGACGTGTACGGCAACCGTTACACGTACTCGCACCTCGCGTCGGTCTCGAAGTTCTACGCGGTGCCGAAGCCCCAGGAGATCTCCCCCACGCAGATCAAGCGCGAGCTCGACGCCCCGAAGCAGGACACGGCGCCCCGCGTCGCGGCCACCGGCGGGGTCCAGAAGTCGAAGGCGGCGGGACGCACGGTGACCAAGGCGCCGACCCGCTCGGGCCCGACCCCGCGCGTGTCGGGCAAGCGGCGGCTCTTCGCGCACCCGACCCGGCCCGCGGCCTACGCGAACGGCGGCCGCTCGCAGATCGTCTCCCGCCCGCGGTTCACGACCTTCAAGAACTACTTCAGCGTCGCGCTCGGCCTCAAGCGCCGTGACGTCACCCTCAAGCGGCTCGAGCCCCGCTCGCAGGTCATCGCGGGGACGATCCTCGGTCGGGTCGGCCAGACCGATCCCAAGCTCGCGCCGCACGTGCGCTTCGAGATCCGGCCCGCCGGCCGTGGCGCCCCGAAGGTCGATCCCAAGCCGATCCTCGACGGCTGGAAGCTCCTCGAGGCCACGGCGATCTACCGCGCCGCGGGCAAGAACCCGTTCTTCGGCGCCGACGCCCGCAACCCCACGGTCGGGCAGATCCTGCTCATGAGCAAGGAAGGGCTGCAGCGGCGCATCCTCGCCGACCCCCACGTGGACATCTACCCCTGCGGCCGGCGCGACATCGAGGGTGGCGGGATCGATCGGCGCGTGCTGGCGACCGCGGAGTACCTCGCGGCGTCCGGTCTGCGCCCGACGATCACCTCCCTGAACTGCGGCCACGGCTTCCTGACCGCATCGGGCAACGTCTCCGAGCACTCCTCGGGCAACGCGCTGGACATCGCCAAGGTCAACGGGATCCCGATCCTCGGCCACCAGGGCGGGGGCTCCATCACGGACATCACGATCCGCCGCCTGCTGCTCCTGCAGGGCACGATGAAGCCGCACCAGATCATCTCGTTGATGACCTACCGCGGGACGGACAACACGCTGTCGCTGCCCGATCACGCGGACCACATCCACGTCGGGTTCCAGCCGCAGTTCTCCCCGAACTCAAAGCTCGGGCGGCGCATCGCGGCGGTCCTGAAGCCCGGTCAGTGGGTCAAGCTCATCAACCGGCTCAACGACATCCCGAACCCCGCGGTGAACGCCAAGCCGTCGAAGTACTCGATCCCGGCAAAGCCGGGGTCCTCCACCGGTCACGACTGAGCCGGACCGCTTCCGGGCGGTGCAGCTCGAGTTTCCGTGGGCGCTCGGGCCTTCCGACGGGCGCTACGTCGTGCGCGACGGAGACGGAGGGGTCGAGCGGGTCGTGGTGCTCGATACGCTGGGCGCCCCGGAGCGGCGCGGTCTGCTGCGGAGGGGTAAACGCGAGGCGATCGGGACGGACCCTCCCCCGGCCCCGGTGACCACGGGGCGCGCGACGCTCGTCGTGGCGCACGGCGGCGCTGCGAACACGGACGAGGATGAGGTGGGCCGGGCGCTCGCGGCCCTCAACCGCCTGCTCCACGCCCATCGGGTCGCGGCGCGGGATCACGGGGTCCGTGCGGTCGTCCTCGATCACGCCCTGGCCGTACGCGTGGGGTGGGCCTCCGGTGACGACGCCGCGGCGGGGCGACTGACCGAGGGCGAGGCGCTGCCGCCCGCCGTGGAGTCCCGCGGGCCCGCGCGGCGCGCGAGCCCCCTGCGCCCCACCGAGCACCTCGCGGCGATCCTCGCGGGCCGCGCGCGGCCTCTGAGCTGCGAGTCCCTAGTCCTGCGCGCGCGCGAGGACATCGACGCCGGCCGCCCCCGCGACGCCGCTCTCCAGCTCTCTGCGGCGCTGCGCGCCGCGCTCGCCGAGCTGCCGCGGGAGGAGCTCGGTGAAGACCTCGCGGCCCGCTTGGCCGAGCTGCGCGAGCTCACGCCGGGGGTCGAGGAGCTCGCCGATGCCGAGGAGCCCGATCCGGACGCGATCGCCCCCCCTCTCGGCCGCCTCGAGGCGGCCCTGCGGGCCCGCGCGATGCGCCTGAGCTGAGCCACTCCGCCGCGGACATGATGGCCGATGAGGATCGCGACGGCCCTGCGGGACGCGGAGCCGCTGCGCCCCTACCGCCCCTGGAAGGACGGCTTGCGCTTCGCCAAAAAGGCCCCGATGCCCTCCTTCGCGTCCTCGGAGGAGAAGACCGCCGCGAACGCCTCCTTCTCGAGCCCGATGCCCTCGTCGAGGTCGCCCTGGGCCGAGACGGTCTTGATCAGCCCCACCGACAGGGGCGGCTGCTCGGAGAGCCTGCGCGCCCACGCCAGGGCGGTGTCCAGCAGCTCGTGGTCCGGCACGACCCGGTTGGCCAGGCCGTACTCGAAGGCCTCCTCCGCGGAGATGGCCTCCCCGGTCAGGTTCATCTCCAGGGCCTTGGCCTCCCCCACGAGCCGGGGCAGCCGCTGGGTTCCGCCGAAGCCGGGGATGATCCCCAGGTTGACCTCGGGCTGGCCGAAGGTCGCCGAGTAGGCCGCGATGCGCAGGTCGCAGGCCATGGCGATCTCGCACCCGCCGCCCAACGCCAGGCCGTTGACCGCGGCGATGGTCGCGGTCGGGCTCTTGCCCCAGGAGCGCAGGAGGGCGTGGGCCCCGTCGAGCAGGTCCTGGCCGGACACCGCGTCCATCTGGGTGAACGCCTTGATGTCGGCCCCCGCGCAGAAGAGCATCGGGTTCGCCGAGGCGACGACGAGCGCGCGGATCTCGTCCGTGCCGTCCACGTGGTCCCACACCTTCTGGAGTCCCGCGATGACCTCCGGGGAGATCGCGTTCGTCGGCGGGCGATCGAGCCACGCGATCGCCGCCGCGCCGCGGGTCTCGAGCTTCACCGGGCCCTCGTCCCAGCCCGCGTCGGGGCGCGCGTATCCGAAGAAGCCCTGCCCGCTCTTCACACCCAGGCGGCCCTGGGCTACGAGGCGCCGGAGGATCGCCGGCGGGGCGTAGTGCTCGCCCCAGTCGGCCTCGGCGCGCTCGAGCGTCGCCAGCACCTCGTCGAGGCCGGTCGCGTCGGCCCGGGCCAGCGGCGGCGGGATCAGTCCCGCGCCGGCCATCATCCCCAGGTCGATCTCGCGCGACGACGCCACGCCGTCCTCGAGCACGAGGCAGGCCTCGACGAAGGCCTTGAGCAGGAAGCGCTCGACGACCTCCTCGGCAGCGGGCGCGCCGGCGCGTCGTGGTTCACCCGCCGTGCTCATAGAACCCCTTCTGAGTCTTCGCGCCGAGGTGGCCCTGCTCCACGAGCTCCAGCATCCCCGCGTGGAGCGGGAAGCGGTCGCCGTAGACCTCGTTCAGGTGCCTGCCCACGTGGGCGACGGTGTCCAGGCCGAGCAGATCAACGAGGAAGAACGGCCCCATCGGCGACGCCTTGGCCTCGGCCATCACGCGATCGATCTCCTCGATCGGGATGTCGTTCTCCTCCTGGAAGCGGAAGACCTCGCCGAAGGAGGAGTTGAGGATGCGGTTGACCACGAAGCCGGGCTCCTCCGTGCAGCGGATCGGCATCTTCTTCAGCGCCTGGGCGAAGTTCGCCGCCGCCTGCGCGGTCTCCGGGGAGGTGTGCTCGCCCTCGACGACCTCGATCAGCCGCATCATCGAGGCGGGGTAGAAGTAGTGGAAGCCCACCACCTTGTCGGGCCGGGACGTCGCCTCGCCCATCTCCGAGATCGACAGCGAGGAGGTGTTCGAGGCGAGGATCGCATGGCCGGGCGTGGCCTCGTCGAGCTCGGCGAACACCGTCTGCTTGATCTCCATCCGCTCGGGGACGGCCTCCACGACGAAGTCGACGTCGCCGAATCCGTCGTAGCTGGTCGTGCCCGTGATGAGCGCGAGCTTGGCGTCGCGCTCCTCCGCGGTCAGCTTCCCCTGGTCGACCCGCCCCTGCCACAGGGATCGCGCCTTGTCGATCCCTGCGTCGACGAGCTCCGGCCTGACGTCCTTCATCACCACCGGGATGTCGACGTTGGCGATGGAAAAGGCGATCTCGCCGCCCATCGTCCCCGCACCGAGGACCCCGGTCCTGAACACGAACATGGTCAGGACCTTAGGACGTGACCCCGAGCTCCACGTCCCCCCAGCGCTCGCGGGCGTAGCGGACCAGGGTGCGCCGCAGGGAGTCGCGGACGGCCCGGCGGATGAACAGGAGGTCGGTTACCTTCATGAACAGGTTGCCACCTTTCAGCCGGTAGTCGAGCCCGAGCTCGAGCTGCACCCCGCCCTCCGTGGGGCGGAAGGCGACCTCCTGGGTCCCGCGCAGCTTGGGGTCCTCGACCGCCGCGGTCTGGCCCTCCCGGGGCGACCAGCGCCGGACGGTCTCCACCACCCGGCCACGGCCGTCCGCCAGGGAATCCCACACCAGCGTCCCCTCGCGCGGCCAGTCCGGGTCGCGCCTGACGACCCGGGCGAAGCCGTCGACGAAGCTCGGCCAGCGGTCCGGATCGTACCAGAGCGCTTCGGCGTCCACGAGCGAGCCCGGCACGGCGATCCGCGCCCCCGCCCTGCTCACCCGAACACCTCGTCGCGGATGTTCTGGATGGAGGCCTGGATGCGCTCGAGCCGGGGGCCGAGCTCCTCGCCGAGCCGCTCGCGCTCCTCCTCGCCCGCGGGGGTTATCGCGTAGAAGCGGCGCGAGCGGCGCTCGGGATGCTCCCACTCGCCCGTGATGAGGCCGCGGGCCTCGAGCGTGCGCAGGAGTGGGTACATCGTGTTCGGGTTGACCGCGAGCGCGCCCTGGGTCATCCCGGTGATGCGCTCCATGAGCATGTTCCCGTAGCAGCGCCCCTGCGCGGCGAAGTGCAGCACGAGGAGGGGCAGGAGGCCGGCGCGGCGCAGGTCCCCGACGAGCGGGTCCTGGGTGCCCGGATTGGGCGCATGGGTGCCCGTCGCCATGACGGCGCGGGAGGGTAGTGCGGGTGGCTCAGGCTTCGCGGCGGGAGCGGCGGACCTCGACGCCTCCGAACAGGGACAGCCCGCGCACGACGATCCGCGGCGCACCGGGCGGCGCGGGCCTGAGACCGCGTCCGCCGTACCCGCCGAAGAGCCCGATCCCGCGGATCTCGACCTCCACCCCCTCGGGCACGCGGACCTCCACGCCCCCGAACACCGCGCATGCCGTCACGGTGGGCGCCCCCGCGGTGAGGCGCGCCTCGGAGAGGTCCAGCTCGACCCCGCCGAACGCCGCGAGCGCGACGAGCTCTGCACCGAGCTCCGCGGGCCGCCTCCGCGCCCCGCCGAACACGCCGATCGCCCAGCTCCGGCGCGCCGGCACGAGCGCCCCGGAGGTCCGCTCGGCCGGCAGGTCCGAGGTCAGGGTGGCCAGCTCCTCGCGGGTGGTCGCGAGCTGCACGTGCTCCACCCGCTGGCCGAGCTCCTCGAGGGTCAGACGCCCCGTTGCCGCGCCGTCGGAGAGGCGGGCCAGCGCCTGCTCGCGCTCGTCGTCCGACGCACGCACACGGACCACGCTATACCGTCGACGCACCATGAGCGTCCTCCCGCTGGACCCGCGGCTCCACGGCATCTCGCCCAAGAGCTACGAGCACCCCGCCGACCGCGCGGCGACCGCCGCGCTCAAGTCGGTCCCCATGCTCGACACGGTGGTGCGCAAGCTCACCGAGTTCCGCTACGAGCGCTCGCTGCGCCAGCTCTACCTGGGCAACGCCGTCCAGGTCGGGCCCGACCAGCTCGGCGGCACCTGGGCGGCCTACAAGCGGGCGCTCCACGTGCTCGACATCGACGAGGAGTACCCGCTCTACCTCGCCCACGGCGTGGGCGGCAACGCGGTGACGATCGGGACGGGGAAGCCGATGATCGTCGTGGAGTCCTCACTCCACGCCCTGCTCGATCCCGACGAGCAGCGGGCCGTGCTGGCCCACGAGCTCGGACACGTGCTCTCCGACCACGTGCTCTACGCCACGGCGCTCCAGATCATCGTCCAGGCCGCCCGGGCCAGCGTCCCCTTCCCCTTCGCGCTGCCACTGCGCGCGATCCGGACCGTGCTGCTCGAGTGGTTCCGCGCGGCCGAGCTCACGTGCGACCGCGCCGCGGTGCTCGCGGTGCGCGACCCGCGCATCGTCTGCCGGACGCTCATGGTGCTCGCGGGCGGACGGCCCTCGAGCGAGCTGTCGCTCGACGCCTTCCTGGCCCAGGCCACGGAGTACGAGAGCTGGGAGGACCCGCACGACCGCGTCCGCCGGTTCCTCGTCGAGGTCGGCGTGGACCACGCGTTCGCGGTGCGGCGGGTGAGCGAGGTCATGCGCTGGGTGCGCTCCGGCGAGTACGACCGCATCATGGCGGGCGAGTACCGCCGCCGCGACGAGCCGCCCGACCCACGGGGAGAGGCCTCCGACGCCGTCGACTTCTACTCCGAGCGCTTCAAGGCCGCCTTCCGCGACGCCGGCGACGCCGTGGAGAAGCTCGGCTCGCAGGTCTCGGACTTCCTACGGAAGAGCTGACGGAGCGAGGTCGTGTGCGGGGTCGATCCCGTGGCGGCGGCCGAGGGCGGCGAGCGCGGGGGAGATCGCCCAGCGGTCGGGGCGCTCGTCGCCCTCGAAGTCGGGGGCGGCACCCTTGAGGGCCATCGCGCCGGTGTTGTCCCCCAGGGCGCGGATCTCCTCGACCTCGTCGGGGGTGAGGACCACCTCGGTGGGCGTGGCCGCGAGCTCGGCGCGCTTGGCTTCGATCGGCTTCGCGTCCGGCCCCGGCTCCTGGATGAGCGTCGGCGCCGCGCAGCACACGGCCGGGTGGGCGAGCACCCACTGGACGGCGAGCTGGAGCATCGTCAGCCCGTGGCGCTCGGCGATGGGGCGCATGGTCTCCATGCGCTCGCGGCCGCGCTCCACCCAGCCCGCGGGACGGAACGTGCGATGATCGCCCGGGGTGAAGGCGTGGCCCGGAGCGACATCGTCCCAGAACAGCCCACCGTAGTCCACGACGCGCGTGATGACCTCGATGCCCGCCGCGGCCGCCGCGCTCAGGACCAGCTCCCCCGGCCACGGCTCGAGCGGGTTGAGGATGAGCATGGCCCGGTCGATCGAGGCGCCGAAGCGCTCGAAGCAGCCCAGGAGATCGAGCGTGAAGCCGTTGGCCGGCCCGGGGGCGATCCCGAGCAGCCGGGTCAGGCCGCCCTCGCGCAGCCCCTCGAGCGCCGCCCAGACCGCCGGGCTCGTGTAGCCGAGACGATCCGGGTTGTGCAGCAGCAACAGGTCGAAGGCCTCGACCCCGCAGCGCGCGAGCGATCGCTCGGTCGCCTCGCGGAGGTAGGCGGCGTAGCCGTCCTCCCCGCGCAGCTCCGGTGCGGTGAACCGCGGGAAGCCCTTCGCCCCCGCCCGGGCGCCGGCCACGAAGTCGTGCCCCAGGGCGCCGGCGAGGAAGAAGTCCTCCCGCGGCAGCCCCTCCAGCGCGCGCCCGAGGAGCGAGTCCGCCTTCCCCTGCCCGTAGACGTCGGCGGTGAGGACCGTGTCGATCCCGTCGCCCGGGCGCAGGAGCGCGAGCAGCCGCTCCTCCCCCACGTCCTCACCGAAGTGCATGTAGCGCCCGCCGCTCCACGTCCCGAGCGCGACGTGACCCATGTCCCTCATGCGCCCGGGAGGGTAAGGCGGTACACCGGCGCGGACTCCTCGACGTGCCAGCGCTCCCGCGCCGCGGCGAGGAACCGCGCGAGCGGCGGGCGCCCGGGGTCGGCGAGCCACACCTCCGTGTCCAGGCGGGAGAGCACATCGAGCAGGAGCGGCACCTTCTCGGCCTCGTAGAGGACGTCCGCGACGAGGACGAGATCCCACGGGCCCCGCGCGACGAGCTCGTCGGGCTCCTCCCAGCTCACCCGCAGCGTCTCCACCGCGACCTCGTTGCGGCGGGCGTTGAGCTCGACGGCCTGCAGCGCGCTCCACGACCAGTCCGTGGCGAGTACCCGGCCACCGGCCCGGGCGGCGGCGATGCTCGCCACCCCCAGCCCGCAGCCCAGCTCGACCACGCGCGCGCCGCGCAGCGATCGTCCCGCCAGGCGCTTGGCCAGCTCGATCCCGCTCGGCCACAGCTCGCCCCAGTAGGGCAGCAGGTGGGGATGGTCGAAGGAGTCCTCGACGAGCAGCGCGTCGGGGTCGCGCAACCGGGCGATGACGAGCTCGGGCCCGTGCCCGAGCGGCACGACCTCCTCTACGAGCGTGTCAGGCAGGTCAGCGCTATCCACGTGCCCCTCCCGGGTGGGTCGCCTCGCATCAAGGGGAAGGCGAGCTCCCCGGAGACCGCCCACCGCGCGGCCTCCTGCCCCGCTGCCCAACCGGGTGGCACCCGCGCGATGTCGGCGTCGGCGAGCGCCTCACCCAGCGCGGCGAGCGCCGCCTCGGTGCCCGCCGGCGCCTTGCGCCGCTGCCGGAAGCGCAGCACGCAGTGCCAGCTCGGCTGGATCGCCTCCACCTCCGGGTGCTCGACGGGGACGGCGGGAATGCGCACCCCTCCACGCTAGGCATCGCCCAGGCCGTGGCGGAACGCGTAGGTGACGGGCTGCGTGCGGTCGCGCACGCCCGCCTTCGCGAACAGGTGGTTGACGTGGCTCTTCACGGTCGCCTCGGAGACCACGAGCCGGCCGGCGATCTCCGCGTTGGAGAGGGGATCGTGAGCCGCCCCGACGTGCTGTTCCTCGACGAGCCCACGACCGGCTTCGACCCCGCGGCGCGCCGCCGTTCCTGGGAGCTCATCGGGCGCCTGCGCGCGGACGGCACCACGATCCTGCTCACCATGCACTACCTCGGCGAAGCCGAGGCCCTCGCCGACCGCGTCGTCGTGCTCGTGGGCGGCCGGGTCATCGCCGAGGGGGCGCCCGGCGACATCACCGGGGCTAGCGACGCCCGGGGCGCCTTCGGCCTGCCGCCCGGGGTGAGCGCCGGCAAGCTGCCCCTGTCCGGTGCGCCGTCCTGGCTCACCCACGTGGCCGACGTGTTCCCGCTCGCCCACCTCGTGCGCGCGTTCGGGGCGTGCTTCCAGGCCCAGACCACCGGCGGTGGGTGGCGGCCGGTCGATCTCGCCGTCCTCGCCGCCTGGGGCGCGGCGGGCACGTGGGTTGCCGTGCGGCGGTTCGGCCGCGAGGAGCTGTAGCCCACCGCCCCGGGGACGAGGCGTGTAGGCGATGAACCCGGCCCCACCCCAGCTTGGACGGTCGTCTGAAGTGCGCTGGGGGTAGGACAGGGGGATGGACGACCAGGAGAGCCTGCCCACCACCCTCGGCCGCGGTGTCGCGGCCGGGCTTGCCGGGACCGCTGTCATGACCGCCTTCCAGCTCCTCGTGGAGATGCCGCTGACCCAGCGCGAGGAGAGCTTCGCCCCGGCGGAGCTCGCCATGACGCTGCTGCGCGTGAAGCCCCGGAGCCGGAAGGGCCGCCGACAGCTCAACTATGCGACGCACTTCGCGCTCGGCGCCGGGTGGGGCCTAACCCGCGCGGCGATCGCCCGCACGGGGCTCCGCGGCCAGACCGCGGCGGCCGCCACGTTCGGCGCGATGTACCCCGCCGACCTGGCCACCGCGACCCTCCTCGGGGTCTATAAGCCGAAGACGTGGTCGCGCCAGGACGTGGCGATCGACGTGGTCGACAAGCTCGTCCAGGCCGTTGCGACCGGCGTCGCCTTCGACCGGCTCGGGGCCCGCGGCTGAAACGGCCGGCCGGCGAGCGGCGACGCGCAGGGCCACCGGATCAGTCGCCCACCTAGGAGGACAAGACCCAGATGACGGCGGCCATCCCCCCGAGGATCGCGACCACGCTGAGGATCACGAGCGGATACTGGTCGGGCCAGATCGCGGGGCGGTTCGGCGCGAAGGTCCGGCGGCGGAAGCGAGACCACGTCACGGGCACACTGTCACCCGGTGCAGGAAGCCTTCGGTGTCGTCATCCTCGTCGTGATGGTCGTGGCGGTCATCGCGGCGGTGGCCTCGTTCGCCGACCGGACCGACCTCTACGACCAGATCGGCCGCGGCGGACTGAACGTCCGCGACTCCGACGCGGCGCGGACGGCCGTCGTCTCCGCGCCCGCCTCGCAGGCCGAGCAGGAGGAGGAGGTGGAGCGGCAGTTGCGGGATGTGTGACGACTTCGTGTCAACCCTCAGGTCGCGAAGTAGAACGTCAGCCCGAGCACGAGGTACACCGCCAGCAGCTGCAGCCCCTCGAACCACGTCGACTCGCCCTCGTTGGTCACGTGGTTGGCGATGAGCACCGCGAAGAGCACGGCCCCGAGCTCGAAGGCGTTGAACACCAGCGCCATCGGGTGCGGGCCCAGCACGAACGACAGCAGGACGAGCACCGGGGCCACGAACAGCGCGATCTGGCCCGCCGATCCGATCGCGATGTTCACGGCCAGGTCCATCTTGTCCTTCGCCGCGACGAGCACCGCGACCCAGTGCTCGGCCGCGTTGCCGACGATCGCCACGACGATCGCCCCGATGAAGAACTCCGACAGGCCGACCGACTTCGCCGCTTCGGTGATCGAGCCCACGAGGATCTCGGACATCAGCCCCACCGCCACCCCCGCGATCGCGAGCGCACCGACGGCCTTCCGGACCGACCACGGCTCCTCCGCCTGCTCCTCCTCCTCGACGACCGGGTTGAACAAGTCCCGGTGCGTGCGCAGCGAGAACACCATCGCGGCGACGTAGACGAGGGCGAGGATGATCGCCAGCGCAAAGGAGAGCTGCTCCACCCGCGGGCCGTAGTCCACGACCTCGGCGCCCGGGCTCGGCAGCCCCCGCCCCTCCACGAGCTCGAAGATCGCGGGCATCGCGAACGCGACGCTCGCCAGCAGCAGGAGCGCCGACTGCGACGACGCGGCCGTGCGGCCGAAGAACTGGCGCTCGCGGCCGAGCCCCCCCACGAGCATCGCGGCACCCAGCACGAGCAGGATGTTGCCGAGGATGGACCCGATCAGCGTGGCCTTGACCACCTCGTGCAACCCCTTGCCGAGCGCGAAGAGGGCGATGATGAGCTCGGGGGCATTGCCGAACGTCACGTTGAGCAGGCCGCCGATCCCGGGCCCCGAGCGTTCGGCGAGCTCCTCGGTGGCCCGGCCCATGAGCGCCGCGGTGGGGATGACCCCGAGCGCGGAGACGAAGAAGACGGCAGCCGGGCTGGCGTGGATCAGCTCCAGCACCACGGCGACCGGGATGAACGGCGTCAGCCAGTAGGGCCAGGACAAACGGGCGTGCCTAGTGCGGTAGGAGCGCGGCGCAGCGCCCCTTCTTGGCCACGTCGTTCCCGGCAACCTGGAGGCACTGCGCGTACTTCTGCACCTGCCGAGACTGGCCGCTCGCGGGCGGCGGCGTCGACGAGCCCCCGCTGCCCGTCTGACCGGGCCCGCCCAGCAGCCCCCGGAGGGTCTGCGCGTAGGACTGGAGCTGGGCGGAGAGCTCGGAGATCGGCCGGGGGCGCGCCGGAGTGGGGATCTGCTGGGCCTCGTTGAGCGCCGAGAGCTGGTAGTCGATGGAGATGTCGGCGGACCGCACGCCGGCGAGCTGGGCCTGTTTCGCGGCAGGCACGGCGAAGCGGAAGGAGACCTTCACGCGGCGCAGGAGGTGGTCGTCCTTGCCCGTCCAGAACTCGAAGGTCGGATCCCGTACGGCGTCGAGGACCTGCTTGCGCTGGGTCGGAGAGAACCCCGGGCTGCCGCCGCGGCGGTTCTTCTCGATGGAGTCGACCACCTTCCCGAGGTCGACCTTGCCCGTGACGTGCTCGGACGGAGTCCCGGTGACGTCCTCCTCGCCGGCCACCCGTGCGTCGGATAGCCACGGCAGCTTGGCGGCCTTGCCCGGGGACGTAGCCGCCCGGGCGACCTGCGCGAAGGACCGGCGGAAGGCCGTGTACTGCGCGGCCGGAAGCGCGTAGTCGCGGCCCTGCAGCGAGAGGAAGCCGGCCGTACCCGTGGAGGTGGCGCCCGCGGAGAACGAACCACCCGCCGCGCCCGCGGTCAGCGTGAAGGCGAAGCGCGGGACGGAGCGCTTGCCCGTGCGCTCGAAGGGCCCGTCGAAGCGCAGGTCGATCGGGTTCGAGTCGAGCTGCCCCGAGCCTTGCGTGCGGATTCCGACGCTGAGCCCGACGTTCCCGGAGCGGATCTCCTTCGGGTTCGCGAAGGTCTGCTGGATGAGGGTGCGCACATCGTCCGAGCCACCACCGGCGCCACCCCCGCACGCGGCGAGAAGCAGGGCGGCGAGCGCGAGGAGGAGGCCTACCGCACGCTTCATCCGACGATCCAGCGTAGCATCGGGGTCTTGCCCCGGTTCGCCCTGCTGACCATCCTCGCCGCCCTCGCGCTGCCCGCCACGGCGGGCGCCGCCGAGCCACCGGTCCTCGTCCTCGGACCGCACGGCGCGCGCGTGGACCCCGATCCCGTCCTGCGCGCGGCGCCGCGGGATCCCTCTCCTCCGCCCGCCGCCCGCGCAGCCCGCGCCGCCACGTCGGCGGGCGCGCTCGACCGCGCTCTGGCCCGGCTGCGTCCCCGCCTGCCGGTCGGTACCTATCCCGCCGCGGCACGAGAGCTGCACGCCGCCCGCGCGGCGGCGCGCCGGCTCACGGGGACGCCGGGCTACGAGCTGCGCAGCGTTCTCGCCGACCTCGACGGCCTTGCCGCGCGCGGCAGGCTCACCCCCTCGCGCGTGCCCGAGGTGATCCTCACGGTCCGCCGCAACCGCGAGTGGTGGACGCGCGGCACTGCCCTCATCCCCGGCCAGCGGGTCCGCTTCACCGGCTCGTGGATCGTCTGGCAGATGTACGCCGGGCACGGGCTGGCGCTCCAGGTCCTCGGCTCGTGGGGGGCGGTCAACGGGTACTGGCAGGGCGGTGCCCGCTACCGCTCGGAGTTCAACTCCCTCGTGCATGAGCTCGTCCCGCTCGCCGCCTCCCGGGCGGGCGGGATCGCGTGGGAGTACCTCTTCCCGTTCGGCGGCGGTCTCCCGCCGTGGGCGAGCGGGATGGCCCAGGCCACGGCGGTGCAGGGGCTCGCCCGCGCCGCACGGCGCCTGCACGAGCCCCGGCTGCTCGCCGTCGCCCGCCGCGCGCTCCCCCTCTTTCGCACCCGCCCACCCGAGGGCGTCCGCATCCCCACCTCCCGCGGTGCGCACTATCTCCTGTACTCCTTCGCTCCCTCCCTGCGGGTCTTCAACGGGTTCGCCCAGGCGGTGATCGGCCTGGAGGACCTCGCGGCGCTCGGCGGCGGGAAGCAGGCCGCGGCGCTCGCCACGGCGGGCGAGCGCGAGGCGCGCGCGTTCCTCCCCCGTGCCGACACGGGTGCATGGTCGCTCTATGAGGCGGGCGGGTTGGCATCCGAGTCGACGCTGGACTACCACGTGCTGCTGCGCGACTTCCTGCGCGGCCTGTGCTCCCGCACGCGGCACGCGGGCTACTGCGCGGAGGCAGACCGCTTCACCCGCTACCTCGCCGAGCCGCCGCGGCTCGGCGGCGTGACCTCCCGCGTCCCCGCCCGGCGCCGGGGCCTGCTGCGCTTCACGGTCTCGAAGGTCTCGCGGGTGGGCCTGGAGGTCCGGCGCCAGGGCGTCGCCGTGTTCGGCACGAGCGCGGTGGTCGGGCGCGGAGCCCACGCGTACCCCTGGACCGCGCCGGGACGGGGCGACTTCACCCTCGTGCTCTTCGCGCGCGACGTCGCGGGCAACGCCGTGCGGGTCGAGACCCCGCTCGCCGTCCGGTGACGCGGACCCTCCTGTTCACGGGCAAGGGCGGGGTGGGCAAGACCTCCGTCGCCGCCTGCACCGCGCTGCGCTGCGCCGAGCGGGGGGCGCGGACGCTCGTCCTCTCCACGGACCCGGCGCACTCCCTCGCCGACTCGCTCGAGACCGAGGTCCTCGCCACGCCGGGCGAGGTCGCGTCCGGGCTCTGGGCCCAGCAGATCGAGGTCCAGCGCGAGCTCGAGCGCCACTGGAGCGCCGTGCAGGCGTGGCTGGGTGAGCTGCTCATGGAGCGGGGCGTCGACCGGCTCTCGGCGCAGGAGCTGACCGTTCCCCCCGGGCTCGACGAGCTGTTCGCCCTGCTCGAGCTCCAGGCCGCCCACGCGGCCGGCGGGTGGGACGTGATCGTGGTGGACTGCGCGCCCACGGGCGAGACGCTCCGGCTGCTCTCCTTCCCCGATGTCGCCCGCTGGTGGCTCGACCGCGTGTTCCCCGCCCAGGGGGAGATCCTCGCCGCCGCCCGGCCCATCGCGCGGGCGCTGTTCGACGTGCCCGTCCCCACCTCGGGAGTGTTCGCCGACGTGCGACGCCTCTCGGAGAGCCTCATCGCGATGAACGGGATCCTGCGCGACCGCGAGCGGACCTCCATCCGGCTCGTGCTCAATCCGGACAAGATGGTCATCGGGGAGGCCATGCGGACGTTCACCTACCTGAACCTCTACGGCTTCCTCACCGACGCGGTGGTGGTCAACCGCGTGTTCCCCCCCGAAGCGGACGCGTACTTCGGCGCCTGGCGCGAGCGGCAGGGCGAGATGCTCGCGCTCGTGGAGGACTCCTTCGCGCCCGTGCCGGTGCTGCGCGCGCCCTACTTCGAGCGGGAGGTCACGGGGACCGCGATGCTCGGCCGCCTCGCCGATGCCGTGTGGGAGGGGACAGACCCGGCGGGCGTGCTCTCCGCGCCGGTGGGCCAGGAGCTCGAGGTCGACGGCGCCGGCGGGGGCACCCTGCGCCTCGCGCTCCCCCTGGCCCGCAAGGGCGACATCGCACTGCGCAAGCGAGGCGCGGAGCTTGTCGTGCGGGTGGACGGGCGGGCGCGGACGATCATGCTGCCGCCTGCCCTCGCGGGCGCGCGCGCAGGCGACGCCTCCTTCGCGGAGGGGAGGCTGGAGGTCTCCTTCCATGCGCGCGGCTGACCCCGAGCTCGAGGCGCTGCGCGAGCAGCTCGCAGGTGCGCAGGACGCGGCGCGCAGGCTCGCGCGCGAGGCCGCGGCGGTTGCCGGGCGCCGCCCGCCCCCGGCGGGCTGGGCGTCGGCGCCGCAGAGCCCGGAGGGCATGGCGGGATCGGAGCTCTCCGCGCTCGTCGACCTCGCGGAGAAGCTGAGGTCGGCGATCCCCGCCGAGCTGTGGAAGCGCCTCGTGGCCGCGCTGCGCGAGCTGCTGCTCGTGCTGCGGGCGCTGCTCGACCTCGGCCTCGCGCGGCTGGAGGAGCCGCACGAGCCGCCACCCGAGGTCGAGGACATCCCCATCCTCTAGCGTGGGCGCCGTGCGGGACGCCCGGACCTGATGGGCCGCATGGCCCGCGCGTGGCGCGCGATGCCCGGTGACCACCAGACGGCCGCGGCCGCCGCCCTCGGTCTCGTGGTCACGCTGTTCCTGCCCTGGTATCAGATCACCGTGCAGACGGCGAAGAGCGGCCTCTCCACCCAGAAGCTCACCGCCTTCGGGGACTTCTCGTGGGTGGAGGCGGCGGTGCTCCTCGTCGCGTCGGCCGTGCTCGGGCTCCTGGTGGCCCGGGCCGAGCGCCGGGCGTTCCACCTGCCGGGCGGCGACGGCAGCGTGATCCTCGCCGCGGGGGCGTGGGTCACCGTGCTCCTCGTCTGGCGCGCGTTCGACAAGCCGTCGGCCGACGGGGTCCGCGCGGTCGGCCTCCAGTGGGGCTTCGTGTTCGCCTTCGCAGCCGCCGCGGCGCTCGTCTCCGCGGGGCTGCGGATCCGCGCCGTGCACCGCCCCGAGCCCGAGCTCCCGACCGCGGTGACGCAGCCGCAACCCGCTCCCGAACCGGCCCGCAGGCCGGGCGCACGCCGCTGGGACCGGGAGACCGAGCCCATGCCCCGCGCGGAGGACCGCTAGCCTCCCGCGCCTTACCCCAGACACAGAACAGCCGAATCCCCGACCGCTCCGGCGGCGGGGAGCGGGGGACCCACCCGCGGACCGGAGGACATCCGGGCCGCACGGGGCGAATCGCAGCCATGGCTGCGTAGCGCGTCCTTCACGCGCGAGCCCGACAGCTCACCTCGCAGGCTGCTGATCCCGAAGGAGAGTCGGTTGGCGTCCCCCATAGCCCGTTCCCTGCGCACCGTGTGCGTCATCGCGGCCGTCGTCGCCCTCGCCTTCGCGACGGGCCTCGCCGTCGCGGCGGCCTCCGCGGACGCGCAGCCCCGCCATCGGCGCCACATCGTCGTGCGCGGGCTCACCGTCCGCGCGGTCCAGCGCGCGCTGCACATCCCCGCCGACGGGATCTGGGGGCCTCAGACCGCCCGCGCCGTCAAGCGCTTCCAGCGCCGCCGCGAGCTCGTGGCCGACGGCATCGTCGGGCCCGCCACCGCCCGCGCCCTCGGGCTCACCCAGGACGCGACCGCCGCGCAGGTCGCGCTGCGGAACCGCCTCGAGCGGATCGCGCAGTGCGAGTCGGGCGGTGATCCGCACGCGGTCTCCGGCGACGGCCGCTACCGCGGCAAGTACCAGTTCCGGCGCGTCACGTGGCGGGCGGTCGGAGGCCGGGGCGATCCGGCCGATGCCTCCGAGGCCGAGCAGGATCGCCGGGCGGCGGTCCTGTGGAAGCGGACGAAGGGCGCCGCCTGGCCGAACTGCGGCTGAGGCGCACGGGGGGCTCACGGGCAGAGGAATCGGGAGAGCACCCAGCCGTCGCGCACCCTGGCGGCGTGCCCGTGCGCGTACTCGTGGGGGCTCTCCGCACCGCGGGCGTAACGGTCGACCACGAAGCGCTGCCCGCGCGCGAGGTGCTGGCCGGACTCGCTCCCGACCGGCGTGGGCCGCGGGCGCACGAGTAGATCGCGGGCGCAGACGCGGCGGGCTCCCGTGGGCGGGCCCGCCTCCCCCCGGCCCGTGAGGAGCAGTACGCCCACCACGAGCACCACCGCGAACGCCGCGAACACCAGGCCCGGGACGACGAACCCCCGTGCCCGCCCTGGCGCCGGGCGAGCGATCGCCGACGACGTCATCGCGGCGGCGACCGCCTCCCCCCGTGGGGGATCGCCGTCCGCCTCGCGCACGGTCGCCGTCGCCGCCGCATCCTGGAGCGCGGCGAAGTAGCCGGGTGCCCCCGGGCGCGGGAAGCGCGCGTCGTACAGGGCGGCGATCTCGGGCGTGGCGCGGCCCCGACCATGCTCGAGGTTGGACAGGTGGCTCCGCGTCCACGGAACGTCGGGGGTCCCGCCCCAGTCCGTCGGGCGCACGCCCTCCTCCTGGCGTGCCGCGCGCATCTCGGCCGCCAGCCGGGCCCAGAGCGCCTCGGCGTCCGCCTCCTCCGCAGGCGCGTTGTTCGTTGGTGGTTGGTTGGCGCCCGCCATCGTCACAACAGCCTGCCAGGTGGGCAGGGTGGATGCGATGCGTCAACCACAGGAGGTTTTCATGCGCACTCACACCACATCCACCCGCCGCCGTCTGGCGATCGGCCTCGCGGCGCTCGCCGCCAGCGGCGCCGGCGCGTCGGTCGCGTCGGCCGACAGCGATCCCGGGCTCCACGCCGTGAGCAACGACCAGGGCGCCGACGTGCACCAGGCCGGCTCGAGCGGGGAGCCCTGGGGGCTCTACCTCGGGCACCTCGTCAAGACGGACAAGTTCGACACCGACCGGGCGAACTCCGACGGCCGCTGGTGCCACGGGCACGCCTACGGCAGCGTCCACCAGGACGGGTGGCTGCTCTGCCAGGACCTGACCCCCACGAGCTGGTGAGGAGGACTCACATGACGAACATCCCGAACATCCCGCGCCGGAAGCTGGCGACCGGCCTGGCCATCGCGACGACCGCGCTCGGGCTCGGCGCCGGGCCGGCCCAGGCGCTCGATGGCGCCCCGTTCAAGTCGGTCACGGTCGACTGTCAATCGGCGCACTTCTACCGCAACTACGACCCGTCGGCGGACGACTTCTCGAGCGACAGCGGTATCGCCTACCCGGCGGGCCAGGCTGTCACCGTCCGCGATGGCGACGAGCGCACGGGCCCGCGCGGCGTCCGTGGCTACGTCGACGGCGGAGGCTGGGGCTTCTACTCCACCTCGTGCCTCGCGGGGTACCACTGATGCGCTCCCGCAGGCGTCCGGTGGGCGTCACCCTGCTCGTCGCCCTGCTGATCGTCCCCGCCACGGCGGGGGCGATCAGCCTGGGGTTCAACCGGGTCCTGAGCCCGGCCTCGACGGCCGCCGGCACGGGCTACGGCCCGGGCTGGGTCGCGCTCACGTTCGACACGCAGGGCGCGCCGCACGGCCCGATCGTCGGCAACCTGCTCTACACGGGGGTGGGCGGCGAGCCCGCCCCCGACCACATGGACGTCTACACGACCCATGGGCCCGCGGCCTCGGTCGCCGGTCCGTTCGCCGGCGGCTACGCCTACGGGCACTTCAGGGGCTGCGCGTGGGCCTACTCCACGCACAAGTTCTATCCCGGCGGCGGCCATCATCACCCGCCGTGCACGACGCCCCCGAACCACTCGACCCGGATCTTCTGCACGACCCAGGCCACGGACCGCCTCTGCAACGATGGCCGCGCGCAGAAGAGCGCGGGCGAGACGGAGGCGGGCGTGTGGAAGAACATCGGCCGCGGCTACTCGGGGGCAAAGACCGGCCCGGCCGGGTGCGAGGCCTGGGCCAACGTGGGAGCGCCGGCCATCTACTCGGGCGCGCCCGAGGCCTTCGCGAACCGGGTGGGGACGATCCCGCCCGCCACCCCGGTCAAGGTGCGCTACGTCACGAAGCATCGCGGCGCCGTGATGGCCCTGGTGCCCGTCGGCCTGCTCCAGCAGGGGATGCGCTGGGCGTTCCTGCCCCGGGGCTGCGTGTCCTGACGAGGGCGGCGGGGTCGGCGACGATGGCGTCGGCCTCGCTCAGCTCCTCGCTCAGCAGGCACCGTCGGGCGGGTCGGGCGCGTCGGCGACCGCGGGCTCCTGCAACCGGCCGAGGAGCTCGGCGAGCACCGCGAGCTCCTCGGCGGAGAAGTGGTCGGTGAACAGCGCCGCGACGTCGCGCGTGTGACTGATGGCGGCGGCGCGGAGGCGCTCGCGCCCCTTGTCGGTCAACCGCGCCTCGACCGCGCGCCGGTCGGTGGCGCTGGTCGAGCTCGTGACCAGCCCGGCGCGCGCGAGGCCGTACAGCAGACGCGTGATGCCCGACTGGGTGAGGTGCACGCTGCGCGCGAGGGCAGTGCGGGTCATCCGACCCGCGGGCGCCCAGGAGAGGTGCAGCAGGACCTCGTAGTCGTTGAGGGTCAGGTCGTGCTCGGCGAGCAGAGCGACGTTCATCGGTCGGGTCAGGCGGGCGTGGGCGCTGAGCAGGCGCACCCAGGCCAGCGGGACCTGCGTGCCGGCGTGCGTCCGCGATGCCCAGACTCCCTGTTGCCTCAAGGTTTCGGAGCGGTTGGTCACGGTCATACTTGAGGGGTCAAGTATATGCGAAAGGAGTGAGCATGATCCCCTCCCCCGATCGGTTTCGTGAGCCGTTCACGGCCGAGAACACGGCCTTCCTGTTCGTCGACCACCAGACGCGGATGCTCGAGGCGGTCGGCGACCAGCCTCGGGAGCAGCTTCGCACGAGCCTGGTCGCCGTCGCCAGGGCCGCCCGCGCGCTCGACGTACCGATCGTCCTCACCTCGGCCTCCACGGACATGATCGGCCCCACCATCCCCGAGCTCGCGGAGGCGCTGGACGGCCTGCCGAACATCGAGCGCACCGTGATCAGCGCGTGGGACGACGCGCGAGTTCGCGAGGCCGTGGCCGCGACGGGTCGCCGCAAGCTCGTCTTCGGTGCGATCGGCACGAACGTCTGCCTCACCCACGCGACGATCGGCGCCGCTGCGGACGGCTACGAGGCCTACGGAGCGACCGACATCTCGGGCACCGCGAACGTGCTGCTGCGCGAGGCGGCGGTCGCCCAGATGGTCCAGGCCGGGGTGGGGATAACCAACGCGGCCGGCGCGATCTTCCAGATTCTCGGTGACAACGCGAGCCCCCTCGCCGGCGACGTGTACGCCGCCATGGGGCCGCTGCTGGCACCGGTGTCATAGCTCGCCCCGCTGGAGACAGCGTTGCTCGAGCCGCTGGAGAGCCGAGCTGCTCCTGACCCTGCTCGGACGCATGCTCGAGGGCGAGCGCTGAGACGTCCTCCCGCGGGGCACGCGCGCCGACGTCGGAGGTCGTCACGTCGGCCCTTCCTCCTGCTAGCGTTGATAGCACCTATCTGGAAGGGGATCGAGATGGCGGCACTCAGCATCCGGAACCTGGACGATGACGTGAAGGAGCGGCTGCGCAGGCGCGCGGCGAGTCACGGGCGGTCGATGGAGTCCGAGGTTCGCGCCATCCTCGTGGACGCCGTCAGCGACCCTCGACGCTCCAAGGGCCTGTTCCCGACCATCCTCGAACGCTTCGATGAGCTCGGCGGAGCCGAGCTCGATCTGCCACCGCGACAGTCGCCGGTGCGGTCCGCCGATCTTCTGCGGTGATCGTCGTCGACACCAACGTCGCCTCCGAGCTGATGCGACCATCCCCCGCCACCGCCGTGCGGGACTGGGTGCGCGCTCGTGGCGGGCACGAGCTATACACGACCTCGATCACCATGGCCGAGATCCACTACGGCATCGAGCGACTCCCGGACGGTCGCCGCAAGGAGCTCTTGCGGACGACCGCGGAGGACGTCTTCGCGGCCTTCGAGGACCAGGTCTTGCCCTTCGATGTCACCGCGGCGGGGACATACGCGTCGATCGTCAGCGGTCGCGACAGCATCGGCCTGCCGATCGACGGGTTCGACGCGCAGATCGCATCAATCTGCCGTACGCACAGCGCCGCCCTCGCCACCCGCAATGTCACAGACTTCCAGGGCACCGGGATCACCGTGATCGACCCCTGGCAAGCGGCTTGATCGTCTGCCATCCCGGGTCGAGGAGGACTGTCTCCGCTCGCACTCACCGCGCGACGGCGCCTCCCGGGCGGCGGCAGGCCACCGGGACCTCGGCCTGGCCCTGAGGAGTAGCGTGCGGCCGATGCGCGAGGACGTCGAGTTCGCCGCGGCGGACGGGACGGTGCTCCGCGGCTGGTACTACCGGCCGGAGCAGGCGAGCGGGACGTGGCCCATCGTCGTCGTGAGCCACGGATTCGGCGCCGTCAAGGAGATGTACCTCGACCTCGTCGCCGAAGGCCTCGCCGCCGGCGGGCTCGGGTGCCTCGTCTACGACCACCGGGGGTTCGGGACGAGCGACGGCGAGCCACGTCAGGAGATCGACCCCTTCCTCCAGATCGCCGACGCCCGCGACGCCATCACGTTCGCCGGGCTCCTTCCGGGCACCGACACCACGCGGATCGGGATCTGGGGTAGTTCCTACACCGGCGGCCACGTCCTCGTCCTCGGTGCGACCGACGGGCGGGTGCGCTGCGTGGTGTCCCAGGTGCCGACGATCAGCGGCGCCCGCACCACCCTGCGCCGCTTCCCGGGCGACGGGCTGGCGGACATGCGGGCGCGGTTCGCCGCCGATCGCGAGAACCGGATGCGAGGCGGGCCGCCCGCGACGGTGGCGTTCGTGCCGGGCCTTGCGCCGGAGGACATCGCGCGCTCCGACGCTCCCGAGGCGACCGGGCAGCTGCTCGGCAACGACCAGTCCGCCTGGTGCGTCTCGACCCCGGGGGAGCGCCTCGAGCGCTGGCGCAACGAGATGACGTTGCGTTCCCTGGAGCTCTACGCGAGTTACGAACCGGGGGTGTACATCGACCGGATCGCGCCCACCCCGTTGCTCGTGATCGCCATGACCGAGGACACGGTCACGCCCACGGACGAGATCCTCGCCGCCTACGAGCGAGCCTGTGAGCCCAAGCGCCTGGTCCTGCACCGCGGCGGGCACTTCGACGTCTACGGCATCCACCGCGACGCCGCGATCGCGGCGGCGCGCGAATGGTTCACCGCGCACCTGCTGGGTGAGGCGTAGGGTCCGACCGTCGTTGAGCCTCTCCGTGACCGCCGTGCTGTCGGCCGCCTCCGAAGTGGATCCGGACGGGCTGTTCCTGAGTGGCGGGCGCTTGACGTTCGCCGAGCTCGACGCGCGGACCGGCGCGATCGCGGCCGGCCTGCTCGCCGAGGGGGTGGAGCCGGGGGCCGTCGTGATCGACTACCCCGGGGACCACGTGATCCGGGTGCTCGGCGCCCTGCGGATCGGGGTGATCGTGACGCTCAGGCCGTCGGGCGGCACCACGCCGTCGTGGGACGCCGTCCGACCGCACCCCGGGATCGAGCCGGCCGAGCAGGCGGTGTGGTCGGAGACCCCGGCCGTGGTCGACGGCGACGGGAGGGTCCACACCCACGGCGAGCTCCTCCTCGCCGCGCAGGAAGCCCGGCCGGCACTCGGAGACGACGAACCGGCCCGTCGTGTCATGGCCGCCCTCGCCGCGCTCGTCAACCGCAGCGAGCCCGACCTCTGACGATTGCCGACCCTGACGGTCCTATGACACGCCCGGGGGCGCCCGGATGCTGAATGGCGTACATCGGGCCTGCCTCTCGGGGGGCGGACCCAGTCGGCATGCCGGGCAGGTGATCATCGAGCGTGGGTGACCAGTGGTCTCGGGAGCGGCACAGCGGCCAAGGCGAGCAATCCCGCCACCCTAGGCTGACCGCGTGGGTCGGCGCCGGCTTCTCATCGCGACGAGCCTCGACGGCTACGTGGCCGACGCGGATGCGAGCGTCGGGTGGTTGCACCCCTTCCAGGACGCCGACCAGCGGGAGCGCTACGACCCGTTCTTCGCGAGCGTAGGAGCTCTGCTGATGGGCGCCACCACCTACGACCAGGTACCGGGCCTCGGCGGCTGGGCGTACGGCGAGACGCCCGCATGGGTAATGACGCACCGCGAACGGCCCCGGTGGCCGGGCGCCCGGGTGAACTTCCGGCGGGGTTCGGTGGCCGAGGTCGTCGCCGAGATCGAGGAGGCGACGAGCGGCGACCTCTGGCTCGTGGGTGGGCCGAACCTCGTGGCCCAGTGCCTGGAGGCCCGACTCCTCGACGACCTGCTGCTCTCGCTCGTCCCCGTCGTGCTCGGCGCGGGCGTCTCGCTGTGGGCCGGGGCGCCGCCGTCGCGTGTGGAGCACGTACGGGCGGAGGGACGCCCGTCCGGGCGCGTCGAGCTCGAGTACCGCCTGGAGCGGTGACGATCCAAGCCCTCGCGTCGGCCGGCGGGCAGGCGGCGGAGCTCGCCTCGATCCTTCGGCGCGCTCCCACCGTGATGCGGGCTCTGCGCGCCGCACGCGAGGTCGACGCGCCGGACTGGCTCGTCGGCGCAGGAGCGATCCGCAACGCAGTGTGGGACACGCTGCACAGACGCACTCCGGCTGCTCCCACGGACGTCGACCTGGTCTTCCGCGACCCCGACGACCTCACGCCCACCCGCGACGCCACCGTCCGGGAGGCACTGTGCCGTCGCGCGCCTCTCCCCTGGGACGCGAGCAACCAGGCCGCGGTCCACCTCTGGTACCCGCAGCGCTTCGGGATGTGCGTTCCCCCGCTGCTCTCGTCGGCGGCCGGCGTCGCGACCTGGCCGGAGATCGCCACCTGTGCGGGCGTCCGGCTGTTGGCCGGTGATGATCTCCTCGTCGTCGCCCCATACGGTCTCGATGACCTGCTGAACGGCGTCTGCCGCCACAACCCGGCACTCGTCCCGGTGGAGACCTACGAGCTCCGGGTGCGTGAGAAGGGCTTCGGCGCACGCTGGCCCCGGCTGCAACTCGTCTCCGCGGCAGACCCGGACCCCGCCCACCGTGGAGGGGGAGGAACCACCGCTTGATCGCGATCAGCGCCCTGCCCGCCCGCCCCGTCCGCCCGGCGTCAGGTAGGCCGCGTGGAGCTCGTCGAGGTAGCGCTCGGCGGCGGGCCAGGGGAAGTTCGGCATGACCGCCTGGAGCGTGACGAAGCCGTGCAGCGCCGTCCAGATCAGCACCGCGATCTCGAACGGGTCGCGCTCGTCTGAGATGCACCGGGCGACGGCGCGCACCAGGTCGTGGAACGCCTGCAGCCCCGGGTCGTCCTCCTCGGGCTCGAGGTCGACGGGCACGGGCTTCCCGCCGGGCACGTGGGTTCCGAAGATGATGCGGTAGTGCGCAGGGCGCTCCAGGGCGAACGCGATGTAGGCGCGTCCCATGGCGGCGAACTGGGCGGGCGGATCGCCCTCGTGGCGTGCCTCGGCGTCGAGCAGGAACGCCCGGAGCTCCTGGAAGCTGCGAGCGACGACGGCGTTGAGCAGGTCTTCCTTGTCGGCGAAGTGCAGGTAGAGGGCGGTGGGGGTGACACCGGCGTGCGCGGTCACGCCACGGATCGAGAGCTTGTCGGCACTGCCGAGCTCGATCAGGAGCTCGCTCGCGGCGTCCATGAGCGCAGTGCGCAGGCGGTCGCCCTCGCCGCGCGGATTGCGGCGCCGCGCGCCCGTGGCCGGCGTCTTCGCCCGTGGCACGCGCCGAGAATACCGGGGGACTTGACGCGCGTACATGATGGATCTATATGTACGCGTGTTCACGGAAAGCCCCGCCCGTTCTGGAGACGCCCTCATGCTCAGCCGACTCGCCATCGCCGGGATCCGCTTCCCGCGCCGCGTCGCCCTACTCGCGGCCCTGTTCTTCGTGGTCGCCGGGGTACTCGGCGGGCCGGCGCCCGGGCTCCTGAGCGCCCAGAACAACTTCGAGGACCCCGGGTCGCAGTCGGCCCACGCGCGCAAGCAGGTCGAGCGGGCCACCGGCGCTGAGCCGTCCGCCGGCGTCCTGGCGCTCGTGCGCGCCGCGCCCGCGAGCGCCCCGGTCGCCGCCGCGCACCGGACGTTGCGCGCCGACCCGGACCTCGCGCGCGTATCGCCGCCGCTCGCTTCCCGCGACGGCCGGGAGACCGTCGTGGCGGCGACGCTACGCGCGGACGTCGGACACGGCGACGCGGTCTCGCGCCTGACCGACGCCTTCGCCGGCCAGCGCGCGGTCGTCCTCGGCGGGTCGGCCGTCGCCCAGGAGCAGGTCGGTGAGCAGGCGTCTGAGGACCTCGGGCTCGCCGAGGCGCTGGCCGCCCCGTTGCTCGTGATCCTCACGCTGCTGATCTTCCGCGGGGTCGCGGCGCTGCTGCCCATCGCCGTCGGAGCCCACCAGCGTCCTCGGGGCGTTCCTCGTCCTGCGCGTCGTCAGCGCCGCGCTCCCGCTGTCGGTCTTCGCGCTAAACCTCGTCATCGGTCTGGGCCTGGGTCTCGCCATCGACTACAGCCTCTTCCTCGTCTCGCGGTTCCGCGAGGAGGTCGGGGGCGGCGAGGACGTCCCCGGGGCGGTGCGCGCGACGATGTCCACCGCGGGGCGGACGGTCCTGTTCAGCTCGCTCACCGTGGCCGTGGCGATGGCCTCGCTCGTCGTGTTCCCGCTGCGCTTCCTGCAGTCGATGGGGATCGGCGGGGCGGTGGTCGCGCTCGTCGCCGCCGCGGTCTCGCTGTCGGTGCTCCCTGCGCTGTTCATGCTGCTCGGTGGGCGACTCGGGCGCCACACGCCCGGTCCCGTGCACGAGGGGCGCTGGTATCGCCTCACGCACCGCGTGCTGCGCCGCCCAGGGCTTGTCGCGGTCGCCACCGCCGCCGTGCTGCTCGTGGCCGCGATCCCCACCCTGCGCACGCACTGGACGGGCGTGGACGCGTCGATCCTGCCCACCAGCCAGAGCGCCCGGGTGGTGAGCGACACGCTCACGCGCGACTTCCCCCGCGTCGACTCGACGCCGACGGTGGTCGCGGTCCAGGCTCCTCCTTCGCGCGCGCGCGACGTGCGCGCCTACAGCCGGAGGCTGCGCGACGTCGAGGGCGTCGGCGCGGTGGCGTCCCCACGCAAGCTGGGCTCGGGTACGTGGGCGATCGACGTCACGCTGCGCGGCGAGGCCATCGGCTCCTCCGCCCAGCGCGCCGTCGCCGCGCTGCGCGATCTGCCCGCACCGTTCCCGGCGAGCGTCGGCGGCGACGCGGCGGCGTTCGCCGACCAGCGCGCCGCGATCGCCGACCGCCTCCCCCTGGCGCTCGGGATCCTCGCGGGTGGCACCCTGCTGATCCTGTGGTTGATGACGGGCTCGGTGATCCTGCCGTTCAAGGCGCTGGCCATGAACGCGCTGACCGTCGGGGCCGCCACCGGGCTGCTCGTGCTCGTCTTCCAGGACGGCCGGCTGGAGGGACCGCTCGGCTACACGAGCCAGGGTGGGCTCGAGCAGAGCGACTTCCTCGTCCTCGCCGCGATCGCGTTCGCGCTCTCGACCGACTACGGCGTCTTCCTGCTGACCCGGATCAAGGAGGCACGCGACCGCGGGGAGAGCGACCACGAGGCCGTGGCCGTGGGACTCCAACGCACGGGCGGCATCGTGAGCGCCGCGGCGATCCTGCTCGCCGTGGCGATCGGCGCGTTCGCGACGTCCAAGGTCGTCTTCCTCAAGGAGATCGGCATCGGCGCCGTGGCCGCCGTCCTCCTCGACGCGTTCCTTGTCCGCGCGCTGCTCGTGCCCGCGCTCATGGGCCTGCTCGGACGCTGGAACTGGTGGTCGCCGTCCCCGCTGCGCCGCATCCACGCGAGACTCGGCCCGCGGGAGGGCGCCGCGCCGGTCGGCGCCTGAAGGCAGCGCTCGCCTCGCGCACACGTGGGGGGCGTGGTCCGCGAAGGCGGGGTCGCGCTCACCCGTCCGGGGGGTGCGGCCGACACCGGGGAGGCCGTCAGCGGGTCGAAGCGGCGGCAACCGGGGCCGCCGGCCGATCGGGCTCGCGCACGACGGCCGCGACCGCCGCCACCGTCACGGCCATGCCCACGAGCGAGAGCGGATGCAACCGCTCTCCGAGGACGAGCGCGGACTCGACGGCGGTGACCGCGGGGACGACGAGCAGGAGCGTCGACGTGGTGCTCGCGGCGTAGCGGGCGAGCAGCCGCACGAACAGGATCGTCGCCCCGATCGACAGTGGCCACGCCAGCCAGGCGACGGTCCAGCCGAGCTGGACCGAGGGGTCCACATGGAGTTGACCGGTCACCACGGCCACGGGGACGAGCACCGCCGTGGCGGCGACGATCTGCGTCGCGACGGCCACGCGCGGGTCCGCCTCCCCGACCCAGCGCTTCTGGAGGACCGTGCCGCCCGCCAGCCCCAGCATCCCGAGGACGGTGAGCCCCACCCCCGCCCCCACCTGCGCGCCCCCGAGATCCGGCGCCACGCTCAGCGCCACGCCCGCCACGCCGAGCGCGAGCAGCGCCCAGATCCGGCCCGTCGGCCGCTCCATGCCGCTCAGCGCGACGAGGGCCGTGGTCGCGACCGGCGCGAGGCCGAGCACGACGAGGGCGGAGATCTCCGCGGGGACCCCGAGCGACAGCCCGCCGTAGACCCCGGCGAACTGGACGCCCTGGAGCAGGAGGCCGACGACGGCCAGGCGCCCGAACGGCGCCTCGCGCCATCCGGGGACGCGGAGGGCGAGGGGCACGGCGAGCACGAGCGCGATCGCGAAGCGCACCGTGAGCAGGGCGAGGGGCGTGGCCACCTCGACCCCGAGCGCCCCGACGACGTAGCCGGAGCTCCACAGCAGGACGAAGACGACGAGAGGGAGCCGCGCGAGCACGTATCGAGTGTGCTCGCGCACCGCCTCGGAGTCGATCACGATGCGCCGGGACCCCCCCAAGGACCATGATCGGTGATGAATGGCGGTCCACCCGCCGGGGAAAGAGCCCGATGATGGACCTGGACCTCGGCCACGTCGCGTGATGGCGCGGCTCGTCGGCATCAACCACGTGGCGCTCGAGGTGGGCGACCTCGACGACGCACTCACGTTCTACGGGCGGTTGTTCGAGCTCGAGCTGCGGGGGCGGATCGGCGACCGGATGGCCTTCCTCGACGCGGGCGATCAGTTCATCGCGCTCTCCGCCGGGCGCACGCAGCCGCCGGACGACGAGCGCCACTTCGGGCTCGTGGTCGACGACCCCGACGCGGTCCGCGCCGGGTTGTCGGAGGCGGGGATCACCCCGGAGCCCGGCGGCGGGCTTACCTTCCGTGACCCCTGGGGCAACCAGGTCCAGGTCGTGGACTACGCGGAGATCCAGTTCGCCAAGACGGACGGCGTGCTACGGGGCATGGGCCTCGAGGGACTCGCGAAGTCCGACGCCGCCCGGCGCGAGCTGCGCGAGAAGGGGCTCGCGGAGTAGATGCCCGCCGGTCTCCGCCATCGCCAGGTGTACGTGGACGGTTCGTCCGTCCACGTCGTCGAGGCGGGCGATCCGGCGGCCGCGCCGGTCGTGTTCCTGCACGGGTGGCCCGAATCGTGGCGCTCCTGGCTCCCCGTCATGGAGCGGGCGGGCGAGCAGGTGCGGGCGATCGCGCTGGACCTGCCCGGGGTCGGGGAATCGACCGGCGCGGCGACGGACGGCTCCAAGCGCGAGCTCGCGCGGGTCGTGCGCTCGGTGATCGGCGCCCTGGCCCTGGACGGCGTCACCCTCGTCGGGCACGACGCCGGCGGGATGATCGCCTACTCCTACCTGCGCGCGTACGACGACGTCGCCCGGGTCGTGATCATGGACGTGGTCGTGCCCGGGGTCGCCCCTGGGACGAGGTGCTGCGCAACCCGTACATCTGGCACTTCGCGTTCCACTCGATCCCCGAGCTGCCCGAGCGGCTCGTCCAGGGCCGTCAGGCGGAGTACTTCGATTTCTTCTATGAGGTGCTGTGCGCAGACCCCGCGAAGGTCGGTGCCGAGGCGCGCGCGGCGTACGTCGAGGCCTACTCGCGCGCGAGCGCGCTGACGGCCGGCTTCGACTGGTATCGCACCTTCCCGCGGGACGCCGCGGAGAACGGCGAGACGCTTGGGCACGAGACGACCACCCCTCTGCTCTACCTGCGCGGCGAGCACGAGAGTGGCGACATCGACGCCTACGTCGCCGGCTTCCGCGCCGCCGGCGTCGCCCACGTCGAGCAGGGGATCGTCCCGGGCGCCGGCCACTTCGCGCCCGAGGAGGCGCCCGAGGAGACCTGGCGACTCCTCGCCGGGTTCGCCGGCGTCTGAGCTTCAGGCGTCTGCGGCTGGTCGGGCGAGCAGCTCGCGCAGCGCGGCCGCCACCTCGTCGGGCCGTTCCTCGGGCAGGAAGTGCCCGCAGTCGAGCCCGCGCCCCGTGACGTCGTCCGCCCAGCCTCGCCAGATCGCGAGCGGGTCGAACGGCGGGGCGGCGCCGCCGGGCTCCTGCCAGAGGACCAGCAGCGGAGCCGCGATGCGGCGGCCCGGCCTCCCGGTCGGCGCGGTCGTGCTCGAGGTCGACGGTCGCCCCGGCCCGGTAGTCCTCGCACACCGCGCGGATGTCCTCCGGACACGAGAACGCGCGGTGGTAGGCGGCGCGGGCCTCGTCGGAGATCGCACCCCCGACGGTGGTCCAGCCGTCGAGGAACGAGTCGACGAACGCCTCCGGCGAGCCCGCGAGGAGGCGCTCGGGCAGGTCCGACGGCTGGGCGAGGAAGAACAGGTGGTAGGCCCCGACCGCGGCGTCCGCCCCGTCGACTCCCACATGTCCAGGACGGGCACGTTGTCGAGCACCGCAAGGTGACTGACCGCCTCCGGATGCTCGAGCGCGAGGCGCTGGCCGACGAGCGCGCCGCGGTCGTGCCCGGCCACGGCGAAGCGCTCGTAGCCCAGCTGGTGCATCAACGCGAGGACGTCGGCGGCCATGGCCCGCTTGCTGAAGTCTGAGCCGGACTTCGGGCTCTCGCCGTAGCCGCGCAGATCCGGGCAGACGACCATGAACTCGCCAGCGAGGCGCTCGGCCACGGCGTCCCAGCACAGTGCGTCTGTGGGAAGCCGTGCAGCAGCAGGAGCGGCGGGCCGGAGCCCGCGACGACGTGGTGCAGCCCGACCGCGCTCATTGGCCGACCCTGGCGCAGAACGTGAGGACGCGCTCCCAAGAGCAGCGCCGCGGCCTCCGGGTCGTACTCGTCGGAGAGCGACGCGTCGGTGAAGGTGGCCTTCGCCCGGGTAGTCGAAGACCTCGAGCGGGGCCTCGGCGGCGCGGATCGACGCGACCACGGCATCGATCCACTCCTGCCGGCGCATGGGGTCGCCGAGGGTCTGGTGGATCTGCGCGGGCACACCGGCCGGCCAGGTCTCGGCGCCGAGCATCTAGAGCGGGAGGGCGCCGGAGAGCATGAGCACGCCGGCGACGTCGCGGCGGGTGGCGACGTACTCCGACATGCCGCCGCCGTTGGAGAAGCCGGCGGCGATGAAGCCGTCGGGCAGGTGCTCGACCGCTGCCGCCGCACGCTCCATGAGCGCCGGGTAGCCGAGGCTCTCCGCGTACGTGGCGGCGTCGCTGTAGTCATCGAAGACGCGTCCCTCGTACTGGTCGACCACATCGACGGCATGGCCGGCGGCACGCAGCCGCTCCGCGGCGTCCTGCACGCCGAGGCGTGCGCCGAGGACGGAATGGAACAAGGCGATCTGGCTGCCGAGATCATCGGCCCGTGAGGGCGACCGCCGGCTAGAAGTATCAGCCGGTATCGCCCGCGCCTCTTGATGAGGCCATCTACCCCCCGGCGGTCGGCTGACTGATCGAGAAGACCGCGCCCTGGGGATCGGCCACGGCGGCGCTTCTGAAGCCGGGCGTGTCTTGCGGGGGCACGATGACCGTGGCGCCAAGGCCGGCAGCGTGCTCGACCGTGGCATCGGCGTCCTCGACGCGCAGATTGACGTTCCAGTGCGGCGGCACCGCCGCGGCCGCGTCGCCGGTGGGCGCCATCACGGCAACGACGTCGCGAGGAACCGGCTGCTGTGGCTCTCCGCCCACGTGGCCGGGCAGCCGCCACAGCGTCATCTGGGCTCCGGGGGGACCAGAAGACTCAGGCTGCCAGCCGAACACCGAACCGTAGAACGCGGCCGCGCTCCCGGAGTCGGTGGTGTGAAGCGAGCTCATCGTCCACGTCCCGGGCTCGTTGACGAGCTGCGCGCCCTCGCGCGCACGCGCCTCCCACACGCCTACCGCCGCGCCCACCGGATCCATGAGCACAGCGAGACGGCCGGCGGGGAGCGCGTCGAGCGGACCGATGAGCAGGCTGCCACCGGCGGCCAGCGCGCGCTCTACGGCCTCATCGGCGCTGTCGACCCGGACGTAGGTGGCCCACGACGCCACGGGCGGTCCTCCCACGTCAGGAAGCGAGCCGATCCCGGCGACATCGCGGCCATCGACCCGCGCGACGAAGTACTCGTCCGCCACATCGCCGGGCGTCGGACCCGGCCCGTCGAACTCCCACCCGAACAGCGGCCCGTAGAAGTCCATCGCCGCCCGCGGATCTGGTTGCAGGGTCTCCACCCAGCACGGAACGCCTTCTTGGTATCTCTCGCGTTGGCTCATCTCGTCTCCTCTCGTTCCACGTCGCGCTACCTCACGTTCGAGAGAACCCATACCCAGACATGGATCGCGCGCGACAGACGACGCCCCCCGTGCCACCGTCTCCGCGCTGGGCGGGCATGCCATGGCTCACGGGTCGGCGGTGGGGCGCACCAGCCCTGAGTGGACCCTGCTCCGTCCTGAGCGCCCTGGACGAACCGGGCGACGGTGCGCTTGGGGACGGTCCGACGCCACGCCTCGATGACGAGCTCGTGCAGCTTTTCGGGCTCGACTCGTTTTCGTTGGCCGTCACCGCAGACCGTCGGCCTCTGACGCTCAAAGCCGTGTTGAAGCATCCGAGGCCTAGCCTCGGACTCATGCTCGCCGACGCGGATCTCCGACGGTCGCGGAGCTCATGACCGGTCAGCGCGCCACGCTGCTCCTCGCGCTCATCGGCGGTCGTCCTCACCGCGGTCGCCCCACCGCTGCTCGTGCAACCGGTCGCGCATGAGACCGGCCCGGCGGATCCTCGGAGCTGGCGCGCGCGGCTCAGCGGAGGTCGATGGAGATCAGGTGTCCGCTCGACTTCGCGAGCCGGACGTCGCGAGTCACCAGCGAGCAGTCGAGGGCTTCGGCGAGCACGACGTATGCGGCGTCGTAGGCCGACACGTTGTCGCGCAGTCCGAAGGCCCGGCGCCGGAGGGCGTCCCCTGACGGCCAGCGCCGGATCTCCAGGTCGTCGAAGTCGGTCAGAGCGTCCTCGGCCCTCGCGGCGGTGAGGTGCCCACCGAGGGTCAGGCCGCGCAGAGCGGATACGACCTCGAAGTCCAGGAGCGTCGGCGCGCAGAGCTCCTCACCCGCCAGTAGGGCTCGAAGATCGTCGGTCCCGTCGACTGCGGTCAGGGCGTCGACCACCGCCGCGCAGTCGACGACGATCACGGACGCTCCCGGGCTTGGAGCTGATCCTCGCGCTCGCGGTGGGCTGTCTCGAGCAGATCGACGGCCGACGCACTTGCCCGCTCGGACCGCCGCGCCGCCCGGTCCATGACCTCCTTGACCGTCGGGCGCGCCACGTCTCGCGCGATGAGGTCGAGCAGGTAGGTATTGAGCGATTCGCCGCGAGCTGCGGCGCGGGCCTTCAACATGCGGCGTATGTCGTCTGGGAGGTTTCTGATCTGGAGGAGCGAGGGCATGCATGCACTCTACCTCAAGGGTGATACATGATGCTGACCACATAGTGCGTACGCTTGACGGCCTGGTCACAAGCGCCGATGGAGCTCCGTCAGCGTGAGGCGGTCCCGCCGGTCGCCCCGAGAGGCCATCGGCGCATGCTCGACCCACCGTTGCCCCCGACCGCCGTGTTGCCTGCGACGCCCGTCGGGGGAGGACCGGCCGCAACGCCCATGGGTCTGCCGCTCATCGATCTCCATCGTCACCTCGAAGGGTCCTTCCGGCCCGAGACGGTCGCGGAGCTCACCGAGCACCATCGGCTCGACGGCCCCCGCGAGGTCGACGCGGCACGCCGTCTGATCCAGGTGCCGGGACAAGTGGCGACGCTCGTCGACTACCTGCGCGGCAACGACCACGCGGTGCGGGCGCTGGCCGATCTCGACGCCTGCGCGCGCGTGGCCGCCGAAGCCGTCGAGGACGCCGCCGCCGAGGGGCTGGCGTATCTGGAGCTCCGCTTCAGTCCGCTCTTCATGGCCCGACCACACGGCCTGGTCGCGGCAGAAGTCGGTCGCCGCGGTCGTCGACGGCGCGGGTGCCGCCGAGCGCGCCACGGGGCTGCGGACCACCTCATCGGGATAATGAGCCGCACGTTCGGGCCGAACGCCTGCACACACGAGCTCGGGCCCTGCTCACGCAGTCGGCGGAGATCAGCGCGCTCGATCTGGCCGGCGACGAGGCCCGCTGGCCCGCGCCTTGGCCGGTGCGCCAGCAGCCGGAGATCTTCTGTTGGAGTTTGACCATGCGGATGTCCTGCTCGGCCTGGTTGTTTCCGAACGGCACGCGGAAGTCGTGAGCGAAGCGCAGCACGTCCGGCTCGTAGCGCTCCAGGCGCACCAGCAGGTTGCGCGCCTTGCTGCGCTTGCCCTCGCCCGCCCTCATGGCCCATCGCGATGATCGTCTGAAAGCTCGCGGCGAGCTCCGCCGAGCGCGTCGGGATCGAGGCGCTCGGTGCCGGCGCCGCGCGCCCGGGCGACGGCGTCCTTGGTGGTCGGAGAGCTCGTCTCGTGACAGTGGGAAGACATCGTGCGCGAGAAGCAGCCAGCGGGCGGTCAAGGAGAGGATCCCGCGTACCTGCTCGAGCGCCGCTTCCCTGTCCCCACTGTCGACGATCCCTTCCGTGAAGCTCAGCGCCCTCTGCGCCTGTCGCACCTTGCGGTTCGCGTCAGGCCACCAACCGTGGTGGGCGATGTGGGTGGCAGCGCTCTGGACGACGCCGTCATCGAACAGCACGCAGCCATACCAGACGGACCAGTGCACGAGGTCGTCGCCGGATCGCAGCTTCGCCATGAAGGTCTCGGCGTCGTCGCAGTAGAGGTCGACGTCCTCCGCGGCGGACCCCATCTCCGGCCGGCCCCCGATGACGTGGTAATCCAGGTCACTCACTCGCGTCGCCGTGCACGCGCCGTGGAGCCCGAGAGGATGAGAGCACGCGCCCCAACGTCTCGGCTGGAGGCCTCGACAGTTGCCGTGATCGCGGTTAGCTCCAAAGGCTGATTACGGGCCGCACGAACGCGATCGGATCGCAGTCGATCGGTCCAAACGTCGGCCTCGGCGACGTCGATCTCCGAGAGCGCCCCTCGCACGGGAGCCGGTTCCCTCCACTTTCGCGCCACCGTCGTCATGTGGCCTCCGCCTCCGCCGCCACCACGACCCCTTCGACGTCCGACAGGACGTCCTCGATGGAGACCTCAGCGGGATCAAGGTCTTCGGCGTCGTAGAAGACGGCCTTAACGTGTCTCATTCAGAGACCGATGAAGGTCGGAGAGATCAGTGGGCAGTACGCCCGTCGCATGAAGACTGCTCGCGGCCTGCGTGCGTTTCCAGTGCTTCTCGTCGCTCGCCATGCCTCGAGCCGCGGCCAAGGCATCGATCGCGGCTTCCAAGCTCGCGAAGCCCCACTGCAGCGCGTCTCCTCAGGTCGCCGGCGGCGGCCTCGTTCTGGGCCTTCGTGAGGTGCTCGCCCGCGACCTGCACCTGGCCTCGGACGTGCAGCTTCTGGCGATCACCGAGCGTCACGCGCTGAGCGCCGCGCGCCTGCCCAGGCATCAGGCGGATCCGTTCGACCGCATGCTGGTCGCCCAGGCGCAGGCGGAGGGCGTCCCGCTGGTCGGTTCCGACGCCGCGTTCGGGGCCTACGACGTGGCCGTCATCTGGTGAGTCCGCGCGATCGGGCTCGAGAAGCGCAGTGTCCCGGATCGCCTTGCCCTCGGCCATGCTGGGGAAGTCATAGGTGTTGACCGCGGGCGCCCGGCCGTGGGGGTGCCACTCGCGGCCCCGGGTTCTTGAACTCGCCGACGAGCTCCTTTTTCTTGGTGTCGATGCTGACCAGGGCCGAGGCTCCTTCACCGCGAGCCAAGGGCTCACGGCCGCGACCAGCGCAGGTCGTCGAAGCGCGCGAAGTCGCGGTCGAAGGACACGATCTCCGCGCCGTGCTCGACGGCGATGGCCGCGAGTTGAGCAGCGGGCGCAAGATCGCCTGTCGCGTCCGCGGCGCGGCAGAGTCGGTCGAATAGGTCGAGGTGACCGGGCCCAGGTGACAGGAGGAGGTGCGCGGGGTGGTCGCGCAGCGCCCGGAGGTAGGCGAAGGCGTCCTCGGCGGGGGTCGGGACGAGGAAGATCCTGCGGTTCGTCGCCAGCCGGACGAAGGAGCCGGCGACGAGGTCGGGCACCGAGAAGTGCTCGCCCGACCGCAGCAGGCCGTCCAGCGAGCGTCGCGCCGGCTCGAACTGCGGGTGGTCGTCGCGGTGGGCACCCAGAACCACGTTGACGTCGAGCAGCTTCACCGCAGCTCGGGCAGATCCCGCTCCGCGTCCAGCGCCTCTTGGAGCGCCCGGTTCGAGGTGACGTCGACGCCGGGCCGGACCCCACCCCCGTCACGGAACACCGGAACGTCTCCCGCCGGAGCCCGGATCGGAGCCGACAGCTCACGCCGCAGCGCGTCCTCGACGACCTCACCGAGCGTCCGTCCACGCTCCCGCGCGCGCCGTCTGGCGCCGGCCAGGAGGTGGTCGTCGACGTTGATGGTGGTGCGCATGATGCGAGCCTAGCGCATCACGAGCATCATCCGGGCGTAAGACCCTTGCCGATACTCCGTCCAGCCGGCAGCTCATCGGCTTGCACTCCCACCCGCCCGCGCTGGCCTCAACCGACCCGGGCCGGCCACGCGGCGAGAAGCTCTCGGCACGCGTCGGCTGCGGGCGTGAGCCGCCGTCCCGAGTGGTGGATCAGTCCGACCGGCCGCTGGACGGGGTTCGGCGCGACCGGGTGGATGGCCACGGGTCGTCCGGGCCCTTCCGCCACGGAGCGGGCCAGGAGGGCGACGCCGAGTCCGTGGCTGACGAGATCGCGGATGCGATCCACGCTGGTGGCCTCGAAGGGGACGCGCGGCGCGAATCCTTCGGTGCCGGCGGCGTCGTCGAGGATCCTGCGCAGGCCGCTGTTGGCCGGGAGGCAGACGAAGGGCTCATCGCGGAGGAGGCCCAGGGTCAGGGTGCGGCGACGCGCCAGCGGATGGCCGGGGGCGGTCAGGACGACGAGCTCCTCGCTGAAGAGGCGATGGGTGGCGAAGCGGGCGGGCACCTCGGCGGGGAGTGGGCCGAGCGCGAGGTCGAGCTCGTCGGCGTCGAGGCCATCGAGTAGCTGCCGCAGCCGGCCCGAGCGCAAGGTCAGCTCGACGCCGGGGTAGCGGGTGTGGAACGCGGCCAGGGCGCCGGGCAGGTCGAACGGGGCGAGGGCCTGGATGGCGCCGATGCGGACCCGTCCGCGCAACACCACGGCGAGTTGGTCGAGGTCGGCGCGGGCGGCGTCGAGCTCGTCGAGGATGCGGCGCGCTCGGGTCCAGAAGAGCTCGCCCGCGTGCGTGAGGCTCACGCGGCGCGTCGTACGTGCCAGCAGCGTGACGTCGAGCTCGGCCTCAAGCCGACGGATCTGGGCGGAGATCGCGGGTTGGGCGACGTGCAGGTGCTCGGCGGCGCGGGTGAATCCCCCGTGGCGAACGATGGCATCGAGGTAGGTCAGCTGACGCAACTCCAAGCGATTCAGAGTAATCGCTGATGAATGCCAGCGCGAACGTGCCTTGGACTTATGGCCGCCCGCCCCTCAGGATGGATGGCATGCACGATCGAGCACTTGGGCCCGAAGGCCTCACCGTGTCGGCGCTGGGCCTGGGTTGCATGGGCATGTCCCAGGCCTACGGCCCCGCCGACGAGACCGAGTCGATCGCCACGATCCGTCGGGCGATCGAGCTCGGCGTCAACCTGATCGACACCGCGATCTCCTACGGCCGCGGCCACAACGAGCGGCTCGTGGGCCGCGCGCTGGCCGGTCGCCGCGATCGGGTCACCGTCGCGACGAAGTTCGGCATCGTCCGCGACGAGGACGGCGTCCACGTGGACGGAAGCCCGGAGAACGCCCGCGCCTGCTGCGAGGCGTCGCTGGCGCATCTGGGCGTCGAGCACATCGACCTCTACTACCTGCACCGCGTCGACCCGCAGGTGCCGGTGGAGGAGTCGATCGGCGCGATGGCCGAGCTCGTCGCCGAGGGCAAGGTGCGGCATCTGGGCGTCTCGGAGGCCAACGTCGACTCGCTGGAGCGCGCGGCCGCGACCCACCCGATCAGCGCGCTGCAGACCGAGTGGTCCCTGTGGCAGCGCGACATCGAGCAGGAGATCCTTCCCACGGCCCGTCGACTGGACATCGGCCTCGTGCCCTACGGGCCGCTCGGCCAGGGCTTTCTCACCGGCCAGGTGCGCTCGCCCGAGGACTTCGCACCCGACGACTTCCGGCGCAGCAACCCCCGTTTCCAGGGCGAGAACTTCCAGCGCAACCTCGAGCTCGTCGAAGAGGTCGGTCGTCTCGCCGCCGAAAAGGACGCCACCGCCGGCCAGGTCGCGCTCGCGTGGCTGCTCGCGCAGGGCGAGGACGTCGTCCCGATCCCCGGCACCAAGCACCCCGCCCGGATCGAGGAGAACGCCGCCGCCGCCGACCTCGCCCTGGCCCCAGCCGATCTCGAGCGACTCGGCGCGCTCTCGCCGCGCGGCGCCTGGGCGGGCGAGCGACGCACCTTCTTCCCCGAAGCCACGAGCCCGACCCCGTGACCTGGACCGGAGCCACAGGAGGCGCGCGCGGTGGGACAGCCAAGCGTCGGTGAGCAGATCGAGATCGCGGGGGACGACGATCACGCGTCCTCCGTGATGGGCGCCTACCTGGCCCGCCCCGCGGCACCCGGCATCTATCCGGGGGTCATCGTCGCCCACGAGCTGTTCGGGGTGACCGCAGAGATCCGCGGCATCACCGACCGGATCGCCGAGCTGGGCTACATCGCGGTCGCGCCGGAGCTGTACCACCGCGCGGCGGCCCGCGGAACCGAGCTCACCAAGGACGACGACGGCCGCGCGACGGGGTTCGCGCTGCTGGGCCGACTCACCCGAGCCCAGGCAGTGCAGGACGTCGGCGCCACCATGCGCTACCTCTCCTCGCGCCCGGACGCGACGGGCCAGACCGGCATGGTCGGCTTCAGCCTCGGCGGTCACATCGCCTACCTGGCCGCGACCCAACTCGACCTCGCGGCGACCGCCGTGCTCTACGGCGGCTGGATCTCCTCCCCCGACATTCCGTTGGGTCGGCCCGAGCCGACGATCACCCTGACCCCCGGCATCGCCGACCACGGAGGGCGGTTGCTGTTCGTGGTCGGCCGCGACGATCAGCTCATCGGAGCCGAGCAGCGCCGCGAGCTGAAGGACACGTTGACCGCCGCCCACGTGCGCCACGAGCTCGTCGTCTACCCCGACACCCCGCACGCCTTCTTCTGGGAAGGCACCGACACCTTCCGGCGCGCAGCCCGCGACGACGCCTGGCGGCGCGTACAGGATCTGCTCGCCGCCGAGCTCGCTCCCTCCGTGAGGAGCCTTCTACCGGGGCACGCAGGTGTGGTGTAGTCCTCGAAGGCCTCGCTCTCGTGCGGGTCGATGGTGCACGGGATGCAACAGGTGATCATCCGGCCTCCTCGGTTACCAGTCTTCGCCCGGCACGTACGGCCGGGGTCCCCAGGGTCATGTGGAGCAGCACGGTCTTGGTCCACGCGGCGTGCATGCGATCGACCTCCTCCGCGCTGTGTCCCGCGTGCGCGAGGAAGTCCCGGGTGGTGACGAGGACGGGACCGACGAAAGCGAGGAAGTAGCGCAACGGGATGTGCTCCGCGGACTCCGCCCCGTCGCTCTCGTTCTTCCTGGCGCGGGTGTGGCGCAGCCCGATCTCCTGCTGGTAGTCGAGCCACGCCTGGTCGCGGGGACGGGTGCGGGCGTCGATGATCCAGCGGCTGAAGCGGGGATGCGAGGCCGCCGCATTACTCGGGGTTCGGCGTTCCGTCGGGCTTCGCCGAATAGCTCGCGAGGTGCGGGAACTCGGCCAGCATCGCCCGCCAGGCGTCCACCATGTCCGCCGCCTGGGGCGCCAGCACCTCGCCCGCCCGGCGCAGGTCGGGCTCGTCCTCGTCGGTGAGCCCGACGGCCTGCTCGAGCCGCCGCAGCTCCTCCAGGGTCAGCGGCGAGCGCGCCGCGTCGGGCGTCCCGTACGTGTAGCCGAGGTAGATGCAGACGTAGAACGCCGCGCTCACCTCGGCCCTCTGCTCCTCCGGCGCGATCCGGGTGAGGTTGTCCTGCGCGGCGAGGAAGGCTAGGCCGTGGCCCGCGCCGGCGAGCACCGCCCCGATGATCAGCAGCGCCACGACGTGCAGGGGAGTGGCCAGGACGAGCGCGAGCAGCCCGAGGGCGAGCAGGCCCAGGCCGCCGGCCTGGGCCTCGACCGGCGGGGCGCCGTTTCGGACGAGCACCTGCGCGACGCACGAGGTCGCGAGGATGATCGCCGTCACCGCACCAAGCAGGGCGAGGTTCTCGGTCTTCAAGAGATCGCTGCGTAGGAGGGGATGACGGACAGGAAGAGCCCGGCGCCGACCGCCCAGGCGGCGGCCGCGGTCAGGACCACTCGCGCGAAGTCGGCGCGGATCTCGCGCGGGACCCTGGGGCGCTGGATCCGCCAGCCACCCTCGCCGCCCTGCGCGCTCTCCGGCGCGATGCGCAGGGCGACGATCATCGGCCGACCTCGCGCGCACGAGCGCCGACCTGGACGCTGCGTCCGGTGACCCCGCCGGCCAGCTCGCGGCCATGGTCGCATCGGACCGGCGACTGTTCGAGCGAGCCGGTGACGTGTTCAGCCTGCTGCGCGACGCCGGACGCTCCGAGCCCGACCTCCACGCCGCCTACCAGGAGGGTCGTGCCCACGGCGACCAACTCCGACGCCAGACCTTCGCGACGTGGGAGGCCGACGCCCTCCGCGAGCAGACCACGCCCGAGGCGGCCGCCGACGCCTTCGCGGCCCTGGGCAACATCGACGTCTACCGCGTGCTGACCGAAGAACGCGGCTGGACGCCCGAGCAGGTCGAACGGTGGTGGGACGAGTCGCTCGCCCGCCTGCTGCTTCGTCAGCCATGACCGCCCCGCCTCGCCATCAGGCAAGAGCACCGCGGAAGACCCATCGAGGTGCCTCGAATCATCGCCTCTGCCGAAGACCCGACCCCCGATCCATGCTCGATGATAACGTCCAGGCATCAGAGCAACCATCGACAAGGCAGGGCGATTGGTGATCCCGAAGTCGCTGCGGGACAGCCTGGGTCTCCGCCCCGGGGTCGTCGAGGTCCGCGCCGAGGGGACCGGCCTCCGCGTCGACGTCCCCGCCGACGAGACCCTCGATGAACACGACGGACGGCTCGTGATCCCGGGGTCCGAGACGAGCATCGACGACGACCTCGTCCGGTCGCTGCGCGATGCCGGCCAGAGGTAGGGACGCACCCGATCTGCTCGTGGACACGAGCGTGGCGGTCGCGCTCGTGGTCACCGACCACGAGCACCATCGCCAGACGTTCGCAGTCCTCGGCGACAAGCGGCTCGGCCTGGCCGGCCACGCCGCGTTCGAGACCTTCTCGGTCCTGACCCGCCTGCCGCCGCCCGCTCGTCGGACCCCGGCGACGGTGGCTCGACTGCTGGCCCACAACTTCCCCCACAGCCGATTTCTCGGCCCCCGCGCCGCGGCCGGCCTCCTGGCCGGACTCGAAGCGAACGGGATCGCCGGAGGCTCGGTGTACGACGCGCTGGTCGGGGCGGCGGCCGCGGAGCACGGATGTCTCCTGGCCACCCGCGACCACCGTGCGCTCGACACCTATCGGACCCTCGACGTCCGCGTCGAGCTCCTGACCTGAGCGCGGGACGGTTCGCGCCCCGTCGGGCCGGGCATGCCCGGAAATCGTGAGGATCGCGGTGCCGAGGGAGCGGGCCGAGGGCGAGCGGCGCGTCGCGCTCGTACCCGACACCGTCGCCAAGCTCGTCGCCGATGAGCACGAGGTGGTCGTGGAGGCCGGGGCCGGTGGCGACTCCTACCCTGACGAGTCCTACGGAAGGCGGGGGCGCGCATCGCCGAGGAGGACGCGGTCGCCGACGCCGACGTCGTGCTCAAGGTCGCGGCGCCGGGCGAGGAGGAGGTCGACGCCCTCCCCGCGGGCTGCCTGCTCGTGTGCTTCCTGGACCCCACCCAGCAGGGTGAGCGCCTCGAGCAGCTCGTCAGGCACAACGTCACGGTCTTCTCGATGGCCGCCATTCCCCGCACCGGCGCGGCGCAGGCGATGGACGCGATCTCGTCGATGAGCTCGGTGGCGGGCTACCAGGCCGTACTCATGGCGGCGGAGGCGGCGGGTCGCTACCTGCCGATGATGACCACGGCGGCGGGGACCACGAAGGCGGCCAAGGTCATGGTCCTCGGCGTCGGCGTCGCGGGACTGCAGGCCATCGCGACCGCCCGCCGGCTCGGGGCCGAGGTGGAGGCCTTCGACATCCGTCCCGAGGTCGGCGACCAGGTGCGCTCACTCGGGGCCACGTTCATCGAGGCCGCGGACCCGAGCGGCGGCGACGGCGACACGACCGAGATGGAGGTCCCCGAGCCCGGCCGTACCGAGGTCTTCGTCAAGGCCCTGCTCGGCCTCCCCGAGGATCTCGGTCGCCGCCGCGCCATGGCGGCCGCGCAGCGCGAGCACGCCGCCGCCATGGACGACGACGAGGCCGAGACCCAGGAGCAGCAGGGCGGCTATGCGTCCGGGCAGGACGAGGAGAAGCAGAAGCGCGACCAGGAACTCATGACCGAGCGCCTCGGCGAGATGGACATCGTGCTGACCACCGCCCTCGTGCCCGGCAAGAAGGCCCCCACCCTCGTCACCACCGCGATGGTGGAGCGCATGAAGCCCGGCGCGATCCTGTTCGACCTCGCCGTCGAGGCGGGCGGCAACTGCGAGCTCTCCGAGCCCGGGGAGGTCGTCACCCGCGAGCACGTCCGCATCCACGGCCCCCTCAACCTCCCGAGCACGATGCCCATCCACGCCAGCCACCTGCTCTCGCGCAACATGGCGAGCGTCCTCTCCCACCTCATCGACGACGCGGGCGAGCTCCACCTCGACTTCGACGACGAGATCACCGACGGCGCCGTGCTCGCCCACGACGGGGAGGTGCGCGAGAAGTGAGCGGTCAGGCGCTGCTCGGCAACCTCGCCGTGCTCGGCCTCGCGGTGGCGATCGGCTTCGAGCTCATCTCCCGCGTCCCGAGCCTCCTGCACACGCCGCTCATGTCGGCGACGAACGCCATCCACGGCGTGGTGCTCGTGGGCGCGATGATCGCCGTCGGCGTCAGCGGGGACACGCTGACCAAGGTGCTCGGCACGATCGCGGTGGCCTTCGGGACGGCGAATGTCGTGGGCGGCTTCGTCGTGACGCACCGGCAGCTCGGCATGTTCCGCCGCTCGGGCCGCCCCAAGCAGGGACGCTGAGCGTGCAGCCGGCGATCACCGTCGCCTACATCGTCGCCGCGCTCCTGTTCGTCGTGGGAATCCGGCGCCTGCGCTCCCCGGAGACCGCGCCGATCGGGAACATCACCTCGGCGATCGGGATGTTCGTCGCGGTCGTCGCGACGCTGTTCACGGGCGCGATCGACGACTACCTGTGGATCGTCGTGGGGATCTTCGCGGGCACCGTGGTCGGCTACGTCTCCGCCGAGCGGGTGGCCATGACGAACATGCCGCAGATGGTCGCGGCGTTCAACGGCGTCGGCGGCGGCGCGGCTGCGCTCGTGGCCCTGTCGGAGTTCCACCGCGTCCATGACCTCACGGGCGGACCCCAGCTCTTCGTCTTCACCTTCGCGGTCCTCTTCTCGGCCCTCATCGGCGCGGTCTCGTTCGCCGGCAGCGTGGTCGCCTTCTCGAAGCTCCAGGGCATCTGGCCCGCGGCCCTGAGGAGCTTCCCCGGCCAGGCGATCGTCAACGCGCTCGTGTTCGCCGCGGCCGTGGTGCTCGGGATCCTCGTCCTCGCGGGCTCCGTCGGCACCGTCGCGGTCGCCCTCGTGCTCGGCCTCGCCGCGGTGCTCGGCGTGCTGCTCGTCATGCCGATCGGCGGGGCCGACATGCCCATCGTCATCTCCCTGCTCAACGCGTTCACCGGCCTGGCCGCCGCCGCGTCGGGCTTCGCGCTCTCGAACTACGTGCTCATCATCGCGGGCGCGCTCGTCGGCGCCTCGGGCACGATTCTCACCCAGCTCATGTCCTCCTCGCTCGGGCGCTCGCTACCGAAGATCCTCTTCGGGGCGCTCGCGGGCGGGGGGAAGGCCGCCACGCAGGAGAAGGACGGCGAGGAGAAGCCCGTCCGCACCGCCAGCGCCCAGGACGTCGCGAGCGTGCTCACCTCCGACGCCGAGACGATCATCTTCGTGCCGGGCTACGGGCTCGCGGTGGCCCAGGCCCAGAAGGCGCTCTCGGGGCTGATGGAGGCGCTCGAGGCCCAGGGCAAGACGGTCCGCTTCGCGATCCATCCGGTCGCGGGACGCATGCCGGGGCACATGAACGTGCTGATGGCCGAGGCCGAGGTGCCCTACGACAAGCTCGTCGACCTCGAGGACATCAACGACGACTTCGCCGCCACCGACCTCGTCCTCGTGGTCGGGGCCAACGACGTGGTCAACCCGCAGGCCAAGGAGGAGGGCGACACCCCGATCTCGGGGATGCCCGTCCTCGACGTGGGCGCCGCCCGGCGGGTGGTCTTCGTCAAGCGCTCCCTCTCCCCCGGCTTCGCGGGGATCGACAACCCGCTCTTCTACGACGAGGAGAAGACGATGATGCTCTTCGCCGACGCGCGCGAGGGCCTCGAGGAGGTCCTCGACGCCGTGAAGAAGGGCTGAACGGCGCGAAGCCGCCCAGGGCGCGCTAGAGGGTCGGCGCGGGCCCCGCGCGCTCGATCCCCTCGGCCTCCGTGGCCGCCTCGGCGCGCTTGCGCTCGGCGTCCTCGGGGGCGGGCGGGCCGACTGCGCCGAGCAGCGGGCGGATGAGATCGACCGGCAGCGGGACGACGACCGTGGAGTTGGTGCCACCGCCGATCTCCAGCAGCGTCTGCAGGTAGCGGAGCTGGAGCGTGGTCGGGTTGCGGGCCATCACGTCGGCCGCGTCGGCGAGCTTCGCCGAGGCCTGGAACTCGCCCTCGGCGTTGATGACCTTCGCGCGGCGCTCGCGCTCGGCCTCGGCCTGCCGGGCGATCGCGCGCTGCATGTTCTCCGGAATCTCCACGTCCTTGATCTCGACGGTCGTGACCTTGATCCCCCACGGCTCGGTCTGGTCGTCGATGATCTTCTGGAGGTCCTCGTTGAGGCGCTCGCGCTCGGACAGCAGGGTGTCGAGCTCGGCCTTGCCGAGGATGGAGCGCAGCGTCGTCTGGGCGATCTGGGAGGTGGCGGCGAGGAAGTCCTCGATCTCGACCACCGAGCGGTTGGCGTCGACCACGCGGAAGTACGCCACCGCGGTCACCCGGGCGGGCACGTTGTCGCGCGTGATGACCTCCTGGGGCGGGATGTTCAGGGTCACGGTGCGCAGCCCGACCCGGATCATCCGGTCGACCACGGGGATGAGGAGGATCAGCCCGGGCCCCTTCTGGGCCACGAGCCGGCCGAGGCGGAAAACGACGCCGCGCTCGTACTCCCGCAGGACGCGCACGGACGACCCCGCGAGGAGGATGCCGAGCACGACAAGGACGATCACGACGGTGAGCACGGCGGTCATTCGGCCTCCCAGGGCTCGCAGCGACGGACGGACAGGGTCAGGCCCTCGACGCGCTCGACCACGACGGGCTCCCCGGGGACGGGCGGGTCCTCCTCGCCGAGCTCGAGCCGGGCGCGCCACAGGGCCCCACCGAGGTGGACCTGGCCACGGCGGCCCTCCCAGGCGCGCACGTCGCCCGTCTTCCCGACGAGGCGGGCGAGCTCGCCGCGGGCGGGCATCCGGCGGGCGAGGAGGACCTTGCGGGCGCCGACGAGCACGACGGCCAGGGCGACGATCGCGACGGTGAGGCTCACGACGAGGGCCACGGCGACCGTGGCCCCCGCCGCATCGAGCAGCAGCCACCCGCCGACGCCCAGTCCCACTGCGCCCGCGGCTCCGAGCACCCCGGCGGTCGGCGCGTGCGCCTCGGCCACGAGGAGGATGATCCCCGCCAGGAGCACGGCGATGCCGAGGGTGTTCATCGCACTGTGGAGGGTAGGCCGGTCAGTACGGGTTGCCGTAGACCAGGAGCGGCAGCAGCACGGTGGCGAGGAAGACGATGACGATCCCCACGAGGACGAGCACGTTGGAGCCGACGAGGTGGCCGAAGCCGCCGATGAGGAAGCCCACGACAAGGAGCACGACGAAGCCCCCGATCGAGGGTTCGAAGGCGGCAGGAGGATCAGGGGCCGGATCCTATCCTGGGCCGTCCATGCCCGCGCAGCCCTCGTCCGTCGCCGATGTCGCCGACGGCCTGCGCGCCACGGGCTACCTGCCGGGCGCCTCCACCGCGCTCGTCTCCTACCTCGCCACCCGGCTCGACAAGCCCATCCTCGTCGAGGGGCCGGCGGGGGTGGGCAAGACGGAGCTCGCCAAGGCCCTCGCCCGCTACCTCGACCGCCGCCTCGTGCGCCTGCAGTGCTACGAGGGCCTCGACGAGGCCAAGGCGCTCTACGAGTGGAACTACCGCAAGCAGCTCCTGCGCATCCAGGCCGAAGCGACCGGGACGGGGTGGGAGGACGTGCAGGACGACATCTTCGGCGAGGAGTTCCTGCTCGCCCGCCCGCTCATGACGGCAATCTCCGCCGAGGAGCCCGTCGTCCTGCTCATCGACGAGATCGACAAGACCGACCAGGAGTTCGAGGCGATGCTCCTCGAGCTGCTCTCGGACTTCCAGATCACCGTGCCCGAGCTCGGCCTGATCGCCGCCCGGACCCAGCCCGTGGTCCTGCTCACTTCGAACAACACGCGCGAGCTCACGGAGGCGCTCAAGCGCCGCTGCCTGTACCTGTGGCTCGACTACCCGAGCGCCGAGCACGAGCTCGAGATCGTCCGCCTCCACGCCCCCGAGCTCGGCGAGGCCGTCGCGCACCGGCTCGTGGAGGTCGTCCAGATGGTGCGCGAGCTCGACCTGAAGAAGCCACCGTCCGTCGCCGAGTCGATCGACTGGGCGCGTGCCCTCCTGCTTCTGGGGGCCGACGACATCGACGAGGTCACGTTCAACGAGACGATGTCGGTCATCGTCAAGCACCGCACGGACCTCGACATCGTCGCCGAGCGGGTGGGCGTGAAGCTCCGTGAGCGGGCCGGCGCCTAGGCCACCGGCCCCCGGGTTCGACTCCCAGCTCCTGGGGTTCGGGGAGGAGCTCCGGAGCGAGGGGGTCGCGATCGGGACCTCCGAGCTCCTCGACGCCTTCGCGGCGCTCGCGCAGATCGGGTGGACGCGGCAGGAGGACTTCCGCGCGGCGCTCGGCGCCACGCTCGCGAAGTCGCCCGAGGACCAGCGCGTCTTCGCGCTCGTCTTCGAGCGCTTCTTCTTCCGCGCCCCCGAGGCCGAGGCGGTCCGCCGCGGCGTAGAGGAGCTCGCGGACGGCGCGGGAGAGGCCGACCTCGACGAGCTGAACCTCGACACCCTGCGTCAGCAGGTCGCGGCCGCCCTCCGCGACGGCTCCGATGCCGCGCTGCGCGACCTCGCGCGGCTCGCCATCGCCGCCTTCGGGCGCGGCGGCGAGGGATCGGGCGTGATCGGGGTCGACGTGCAGCGGATACGTCGCCAGCTCGCCCTGCGCTCCGAGCCCCAGCCCGAGCTGCCCGAGAACGATCCGCGCCACCGCGGCCTCCCCCGCGAGGCGCTGCGGCGCTTCGAGGCCCATCTGCGCCGCGAGCTCGAGCGCGACCTCATCGAGCGCACGCAGGCGCTGCCGCCCGCCCGGCCGCTCAACGACCTCGATCGCGCGCTGCCGAGCGGGCCCCTCCAGGATCTCGCCGCGGTCCACCGCGTCGTGGCCCAGCTCAAGCGCCGGCTGGCCACGCAGGGCCACGAGGCCCGCGGCCGTAAGCACCACGAGCACGTCGACGTGCGCCGCACGCTGCGTGCCTCGCTGCAGACCGGGGGCGTGCCCGTGGTGCTGAAGACCAAGCCGCGGCGGCCGCGGCGCCCGGAGATCTTCGTCCTGTGCGACGTCTCCACGAGCGTCACGAGCGCGTCGGTCTTCTTCCTCTCGGTGCTCCACGCGCTCCACGACGCCTTCCGCAAGATGCGCTCGTTCGTGTTCATCGAGCGGGTGTCGGAGGTCACCGACGTCTTTGAGCGGGAGCGGAACTTCCGGACCGTGTCGGAGCGGATCGCGCGCGACGCGGGCGTGGCCGACATCTCGGGCTACACGGACTACGGGCGCGTGTGGACGGAGTTCCTCGCCGACGTGGAGGACGAGCTGCATCCGCGCGCGACGGTGATCGTCCTCGGCGACGCGCGCACGAACGGCCGCCCTCCGCGCGAGGAGGCCTTCGCGGCGATCGCCCAGGCGGCGGGGCGGACGTTCTGGCTCAACCCCGAGCCGCGCCTGTACTGGAACTACGGCGACTCGGTGATCTCCGCCTACGAGCGCCACTGCAAGGCCTACGAGTGCTGGACGACGAACCAGCTCGAGGAGTTCGTCAAGGACCTGACGCGGCCGATGGCGTGACCGCGCTGCCACCCGGCCCCCGCGGGGGGATCACGCTCGGGCCCGCGCGCGGGGCGGAGGTCCTCGTCGCCTGAGCGGATCCCCTCCGAGCTCCTCTTCGTCGGCGGCGCGCTGACGCAGTACGTGGGCTCGGCGCTCGCCGTCCTGCTCTTCGCGCGGGTCGACGCGGGCGGGGTCGCGTGGCTGCGGGTACTCGCCGCGGCGGGCGCGCTGGCGGCCTGGCGCCAGCCGTGGCGGGGGGACTGGACGGCCTCGCGCCTGCGTCTGGCTGCCGCCTTCGGCGTCGTGCTCGCGGCGATGAACCTCGTCTTCTACCTCGCGATCGACCGCCTGCCGCTCGGCACCACGGTGGCGATCGAGTTCATCGGGCCGGTCAGCGTCGCGGCGGTGGGCTCGCGGACGCGGCGCGACGCGCTCGCGCTGGGGCTCGCGGTGCTCGGGGTCGGGCTGCTGTCCGGAGTCCGGCTCGAGGGCTCGCCCGCGGGGGTCGCGCTGGCGCTCGGCGCCGGTGCGCTGTGGGCGGGCTATGTCGTGCTCGGCCACCGCGTGGCGGCCGAGCGCGCCTTGCGCCCCCGCGACGGGCTCGCGGTCGGGATGATCGCGGGCGCGGTGGTCCTCGCGCCGTTCCTGGTGGGGACGACGGGCCCGGCGTGGTCGCACCCGGCGCTGCTGGCCGCGTGCCTGGGGGTGGGCATCCTGGCCTCCGTCGTGCCCTACGCGCTCGAGCAGCTCGCCATGACCCGGCTCTCCCGCGCCCGCTTCGCGCTGCTGCTCGCCCTCCTGCCCGCCGGCGCGGCCATCGTGGGCGCGGTCGTGCTCGGGCAGGTGCCGGGGCTCGTCGAGCTCGCGGGGATCGGCCTCGTGGGCGTGGCCGCGGGGCTCGGCTCCCACGCGGAGCGCGCGTAGGGGAAGTGGTATGAGCGCGGTAGCATCCCCGGGTCAGGAATGTGAGCAGGGGGGCTGGCGGGTGAGCCGGCTGAGATAGCGCTTGGCGTCCGCCTGCGGACGACCCGCGTTGACCCTTCGAACCTGTGGGGTAATGCCTGCGGAGGGAGCGATACGACGAGTTCATCAGGCGTCCGCCTGCGCGACGTCCACAAGTCCCACCCACGCCGGGGGAAGCTCCCCGCGGTGGCCGCCCTCGCCGGCGTGAGCCTCGTGGCGGAGCCCGGCGAGGTGGTGGCCGTCCTCGGCCCCAGCGGCTGCGGCAAGTCGACGCTGCTCGAGCTCGTCTGCCAGCTGGGCCCTCCTGACGCGGGCGAGGTCGAGGCCGAGCCCGCCGTCCTCATGTTCCAGCGCGACCTTCTCCTGCCCTGGCTCACCGCCCTCGACAACGCCGCGCTCGCCCTGCGCGTGGCGGGTCTCGGCGCCGTTGAGGCCCGCGGGCGCGCCCGCCCGCTGTTCGCCCGCTTCGGGCTCTCCGGCTTCGAGATGGCACGGCCCGCCGAGCTGTCGGGCGGGATGCGCCAGCGGGTCGCCTTCCTGCGCACCCTGCTCGCGGGACGGCCCGTGCTCTGCCTCGACGAGCCCTTCGCCGCGCTCGACGCGCTCACCCGGGAGGAGATGCAGGACTGGCTCGCAGACGCGCTGCGGACCGAGCCGCGCACGGTCGTCCACGTGACCCATGACGTGGAGGAGGCGGTGCTGCTGGCCGACCGGGTAGTGGTGCTCTCGCCCCGGCCGGGACGGGTGCTCGCCGAGCTCGAGGTGGGGGTCGGGCGACCGCGGCGGCGCGAGGCGCCCGAGCTGGCCGCCGTGCGCGACCGGGCGCGGGAGGCCCTGCAGGGCACCGCCGGCCGGAGGCCGGTGGTCTGATGATCGCCGCCGGCCTGATCCTGCTCGGGCTGCTCGGGGCCTGGGAGCTCTACGTCGTGCTCGGCGGGTTGGACCCGCTCATCCTCCCCGCGCCACACGCCGTGGCCTCAGCGCTGTGGAACGACCGCGGCCTCCTCGGCAACGACCTCCTCGTCACCGGGCGGGAGATCGCGCTGGGGATCGTCCTCGCCGTGGCCGTCGGCGTGGTCTGCGCTGCACTGGTTCACCTTCATCCCGTGCTGCGTCGCGCGCTCCGCCCGTTGCTCGTGGCCTCCCAGACCATGCCCATCCCGGTCGTCGCGCCGCTCCTCGTGGCCTGGCTGGGCTTTGGGATCGCACCGAAGCTCCTCGTCATCGGGCTCATCTGCTTCTTCCCGGTCACCGTGACCACGCTCGACGCGCTCGAGTCCACCGACCCCGACCTGCTCAAGCTCATGCGCACGCTGGGAGCGTCGCGCCGCCAGGCGTTCTGGCGCGTCGAGGCCCCGGCCGCGCTCCCCGCGGCGATCTCGGGCGCGCGGATCGCCGTGGCCGTGGCGGTCATCGCCGCCGTGCTGGCCGAGCAGAGCGCGGGCTCCACGGCCGGGCTCGGCCATACCCTCACGAGCGCCAACGGCTCGCTCGACTCCTCGCTCTCGTGGGCGGCGGTCGTGCTGCTCGCGGTGCTCGCCGTCCTGCTCTTCCTCGCCCTCGGCGCCCTGGAGCGCCTCGCCCTGCCCTGGACCCGACCCTCCCGGAGCGTCCCGTGAAACGTCTGCTCGCACTCCTCGCACTCCTTCCCGTCCTCCTGCTCCTCACCGCCTGCGGGAGTAAGCAGGACGCGGTCTCCGGACCTGCGCAGAAGCTCTCGGTGATGCTCGACTTCTTCCCCAACGCCGACCATGTCGGCCTCTACTCGGGACTGAAGCGCGGGACCTTCCGCCAGGCGGGGCTCGACCTGCAGATCCTCGAGCCGCCGGCTCCCGACGCGCCGCTCAAGCTGCTCGCCGCGGGGAAGGTCGACCTCGCCATCTCCTACGAGCCCGAGGTGCTGCTCGCCCGCGACCAGGACACGCCCCTGATCTCCGTGGGCGCGCTCGTCTCGCGCCCGCTGACGTCGCTCATGGCGCTGCCGGGCGCGAAGATCCGGACCCCGGCCGACCTCAAGGGCAAGACGGTGGGGACCGCAGGCATCCCTTACCAGACCGCCTACCTCAAGACGATCGGGCAGCGGAGCGGAGCGGGGGCGATCCAGCAGGTGGACGTCGGGTTCAACCTGAACCGCGCGCTCATCTCCAAGCGGGTGGACGCCACGCTGGGTGGGTTCTCGAACTACGAGGCGATCCAGCTCCGCCAGGCCGGGCGCAAGCCGGTGGTCATCTCCGTCGACCAGGCCGGGGTTCCGCCCTACGACGAGCTCGTGATCGTGGCCCGGCGGAAGTTCCTCGCCGACCACGGCGACGCCGTGCGCTCCTTCGTCCAGGCCCTCGGGCGCGCCACCGCGGCGGTGCGCGCCAACCCGGACCGCGGGGTGGACGACCTGGTCTCCTCGGTGCCCGCGCTGCGCTCCCAGCGCAAGCTCCAGGAGACAGCGGTGCGGGCCACCCTCCCCGCCTTCGCGCCGCCCCCAGGCAGGCCGTTTGGCTTCCAGGACCCCGTCGAGTGGCGGCGCTACGGCCGCTGGATGCTGTCCAACCGGCTCGTCAAGCACGACCCGCACGCCCAGGACGCGCTCACGAACGAGTTCCTGGCGGGCGAGGGGCTGTAGGGCCGGGCAACGTGGCCGTCGGCGTGCGCCTACCGCGGCCGCTACCGGCGAAGTGGCCCCCGCCAGGGGTCCACGCGGCGCGCGCCGGAGGGACCACTCAGCCCCCCGGGGGCCGCGCGCGGGCGCCCCGGAGCGCGTAGCGCGCCGCGAGCCCGGCCCACGGCGCGTAGGGCGCGAAGAAGGAGCGCACGTCCTCCTCCCCGGCCACGCCCTCGGGGTCGTGGGTGGTGAGCCGGCCGACGAGCTTGCGCAGCCCGAGGTCCCCCGCGGGCAGTGTGTCGAGGCGCCCGTGTCCCTCGAGCGCGAGCGTCTCCACCGTCCACGTCCCGATCCCGGGAATGGCCCGCAGCCTCCGCGCCGCGGCCAGGCCGCCGGGGTCGATCCGCCCCGCGGCGATCTCCCGGGCCGCCCGGCGCAGCGCGAGCGCGCGTGACTCAGCGAGATCCCACCCGCAGAGCCGCGCCGGGGCGACGGCCGCGAGCGCGGCGGGGGCAGGCACGTCGCGCAGGCCCGTCTCCTCACACCGGCGGCCCAGCGCGAAGACCATCCGCCGCTGGATCGCCGCGGCGCGCGCGTACTCGATGAGCTGCTCGGTGACCGCCCAGGCGAGGGCCTCCCACGGGTCGGGGCGGCGCGGGATGCGCAGGGTCGGCTCGGCCCGCACCGCGCCCCCGATGAGCGGGTCCGAGCGGAAGCGCTCGTGGAACGGCCGCAGGTCGTCGTCGACGCCGAGGGCGAAGCGCATCCGCGCGATGCCCTCCTCGGCGCTGTCCTCCCGCGCCGCGCGGGCACCGAGCAGGACGCGGTCCGGCGCGGTCTGCGCGACGCGGACGACCACCGGCTCCGCGCCGACGTGGAGCAGGCGGTGGACCACCCGCCCCCGGACGCGGAGCACGCCGTCCATCCCACCGCGCAGGGGGAGCCGGAAGGCCCACCGCGGCGCGACCTCGCGCCGGACCTCCACCCCCAACCCTCAGCGGTCGAGCAGGTGGATGTCGACGAGGAAGGAGCGCGAGCCCAGGACGGGCAGGCGACGACGACGACGGGCGAGCTTCCGCGCCGAGCGGCGCCGGGCCAGGACGATCGTCACGACACCGGCGAGGAAGCTCGTGGCCGCCACCGCCACCGCCTGGGGGACGGGCATGGGCAGGGGGGCGGGCCGCAGGGGCGTGATGGCCCGGGGCTCGGCGACGACGACGGGAAGCTCACTCATCTCGGAGGGGAATGGTTGCAGGTCTCGCGGACCTACTCGAGGACCTTCTCGTACATCCGGTAGGTGCGGACGATCTTCCCGCCCATCCCCTCCATCGCCCGGTTCATGGAGCGGTTGGACTCGAGGATCCACCCCGTCTCGCCGCCATGCTGCGGCGTGCGCTCGGCCGAGTCGTAGTGCATCTCGAAGAGTCGCGCCGCGACCCCGGTGTGCTGGTACTCGCGCTTGACCCCGAGCGCGAAGACACGCACCCGGTCGATCTTCCTTCGGTAGTAGAGGAACTTCGCCCACCCGAACGGGAGCAGCCGCCCGTTCATGTGCTTGAAGACCTGGTTGTAGTCGGGCAGCGACAGCCCCGCCCCCACCGTCTCGGAGTCCTTCTCGGCGACCATCGCCCAGTCCTCGGAGAGCAGCGGCTTGAGCTGCTTGGCGTAGTGGCGCACCTCCTCCTCGGAGAGCGGGACGAAGCCCCAGTTGCGCTCCCAGGCCGCGTTGTAGACCTCGAGGAACCGGTCGACCTCCGCCCGGAGGTCCTTCTTGTCGAAGTACCGCGTGGTGATCCCGTGCTTGGACTCCACCTCGCCGGCAAGCTTCCAGATCACGGGGTGGACCGACTCGCGTGTGTCCACCCACAGGTCCCACATGTGGGTGTCCATCGCCTTCTCGAGGCCGGCGCCCTCGAGCAGCACCGGGTAGTGGCGGTGCGTCCAGTTCGTGAGGATGATCGGCGGGAGGTCCCACCCGTCGACGAGCACCCCGCACTCGTCGTTCGTGGAGAAGTCCATCGGCCCGACCATGCGATCGCGCCCCCGCGCGCGCAGCCACCCCTCCGCCGCGTCGAGCAGGGCGCGCGACACCTCCGGATCGTCCACGCACTCGAAGAACCCGAACAGGCCCCACCGGTTGGACTGGAACTCGTTGAGCCGGTGGTCGACCTGCGCGGTGATCCGCCCCACGGGCTTCCCGTCACGCCACGCGAGGAAGTACTCCGCCTCGGCGTGGGCGAAGAAGGGGTTCTTGCGCTTGTCGAGGAAAGCCTTTCGCTCGAAGATCAGCGGGGGAACCCAGAGCGGCTCGTCCGAGTAGAGCGCGAAGGGGAGCCGGATGAACGCGTTAAGCTCGCGAGCGCCGCGGACGGGCCGGATCTCCAGGTCCATCAGGCGGCCACCCTAACCCATGTCCACGACCGCCACCGACGTCTTCGCCAAGGTCCGCGGCCACGAGCGCGTCGAGCTCTTCGCCGCCGCGCGCGAGGCCGGCATCCTGCCCTTCTTCCGCCAGGTGGAGTCCCCGTCGGCGCCCGTCGTCAGGATGGAGGGGGCCGAGCGGGTCATGCTCGGCTCGAACAACTACCTCGGGCTCACGGGCGATGAGCGGGTCATCGCGGGGGCGCGCGACGCCCTGGAGCGCTACGGCACCGGCCTGACGGGTTCTCGCCTGCTCAACGGCACGCTCGACCTTCACCTCGAGCTCGAGGACGAGCTCGCCGCGTGGATGGGCACGGAGGCGTCGCTCGTCTTCTCCACGGGGCACCAGGCCAACGTGGGTTGCCTGGGCACGATCCTCGGCCCGGGCGACACGGTCATCGCCGATTCGGCCGACCACGCCTCGATCCTCGACGGCTGCGTGCTCTCGCGCGCCAAGCTCCGCGCCTTCCGCCACAACCGGCTCGATCGCCTCGAGCGTGCGCTGGAGAAGGCGGTGGGCGACGGGGGCGGAATCCTCGTGGTCGTCGACGGCGTGTTCTCCATGGAGGGCGACGTCGCCCCCCTGCGGGAGATCGCGGAGCTGTGCGAGCGCTTCGGCGCCCGGCTCATGGTCGACGAGGCGCACGCGCTCGGCGTCCTCGGCGCCCGCGGCGCGGGGGCGAGCGAGCTCCTCGAGGTGGAGGACCGCGTGGACCTACGCATGGCGACGTTCTCGAAGTCGCTCGCGTCCTGCGGCGGGGTCATCGCCGGACCGGCGGAGGTCATCGACTTCCTGCGCATCCAGTCGCGCGCGTTCCTGTTCACCGCCTCCGCCGTCCCCGCCGCGGTCGGCGCCGCGCTCGCCGCCGTACGGGTCTGCCGCTCGGAGGAGGGGCCGCAGCTCTTCGCCCGGGTGCTCGAGAACGCCGCCTACCTGCACCGCGGCCTCCACGCCCTCGGCTTCCGCGTGGTCGAGGCGCCGACGATCACCCCCGTCGTTCCCATCGTCGTGGGCGACGACTGGAAGGCCGGGCTGCTGTGGAAGGCGTTGTGGGACGCGGGGGTGTACGTGAACGTCGCGCTCCACCCCGCCGTGCCGCATGGCGGAGCGCTGCTGCGCACCAGCGTGATGGCCACGCACGACACCGCGGTCCTCGACCGCGCGCTCGACGCCTTCGCGCACGTCAAGCGTGACTTCGAGGCCGAGCACGGGCCGCTGCCCGCGCCAGCCTAGAGGACACCGGATGCCCGTCCGCGCCACGCCCCGGGGGGCCGACCGCGGGCCCCTCGCGCGCCCGACCGCGGACGTGATCGTCGCCGGCGCGAGCTTCGGCGGGCTCGCGGTCGCCCGCGAGCTCGCGGGCGCGGGGGCCGACGTCCTCGTCCTCGACCGCTACGAGATCGGCGAGCGGGCGACCTCGGCGTGCGCCGTGCCCACCCCGTGGCTCGACGCCCTGGGCGTCGAGCGCGCCCGGCGCCAGGAGATCCCCTGCATGCGCTTCGCGACACCGCACGGCGCCACGCGCTACCGCCTCCCGTGGTCCTGGACGGCCTTCGACTACTCGGAGCTCTGTCAGGAGCTCTGGGAGCAGTGCGGCGAGGCGCGCTTTGCCTGCGCGAAGGTCGCGGGGCGCTCGGAGGAGGGGGTGCTCACCGACCGCGGCGAGGTCCGCGCCCCGCTCGTCGTCGACGCCCTGGGCTGGCGGCGGGTCCTCGCCGACGCGGGCTACCAGCCGCCGGACGCCCCGCTGTCGCGCGGGCTGGAGGTCCATCCGCACGCGGGGGGCGAGGAGGACCTCGTGGCCTGGGTGGATCGCACGCTCATCCGCGAGGGCTACGCGTGGCGCGTCCCCGCGGCGGGCGAGCAGCGGGTCGGGATTGGCTCCTATGAGCCGCGCGACCACGTCAAGGAGCCCACGCGCGACCTCGCCGGCCGGCTCGGGCTCGAGGCCGAGCGCTGGCAGGGCAACTGGTTCCCGCACCGCCTGCGCGCCGCGGCCGACGGCGCCACCTTCTTCGTGGGAGACGCGGCGGGGCACTGCCTCCCGCTCTCGGGCGAGGGCATCCGCACCGCCTTCTACTTCGGGACCGCCTGCGCGCGCGAGTTGCACGCCGTGCTCGGCGGCGAGCGCTCACGGCATGACGCCCTGGAGCGCTACGCGGCGTTCTCCGCCCGCCACAGGCGGGCCTACGCCGGACTGCTTCGCGCGCAGCGCCTCCTGCCCAGGATTCCGCCGCAGCTGCTCACCGTGCTCTTCCGGGCCCTGGGCCGCCCCGCGCTCGTGCGCCGTGCGTTCACCTGGTATCTCGACCAGGCGCACCCACGCATGCTCGAGGCGGCAGGTGAACGCGATATGCGCCCGGTGTGAACGAACAGAAAAAGGGCGCTCGGAGCAGGAATGGGGCCGCTTCGGCGTTGCCTCTGCCCGGCGGGGTTCGTAGGTTGTGAACCAGTGCCGACGCGGAGCCCTTCGGACGGGGCGTCGTGTCGGTCGGGAGGGGAAAGGCGCCCATGCGGGCGGCTTGCTCCCGCCTGCCAACAGAGTCGATTCCGCCTTGAGGAGAGAGATGAGCGCCACGGCCGTCGCCGACCCCCATCCGCAGCACCTGCGCGCGCTCGCCCGCGCCAACGCCGTCCGCCTGGCCCGGGCGGAGCTCAAGCGTCGGATCGCCGACGGGGTGGTGACCGCCGCGGAGGTGTTCTCAGCCTGTCCCTGGGAGGCGGCGAGCATGAGCGTCGTCGACGTCCTCCAGAGCCAGCGGCGCTGGGGCTCGACGCGCTGCCGGCGCTTCCTCCTCGGTCTCCAGATCTCCGAGACGAAGACGGTCGGGGGGCTCACCTCGCGTCAGCGCGGGCAGATCGCCGGGGCGCTCTCGACCTAGGGAGCGTCGCCGGAGAAGCCCGGGCCGCGGGTGGCGATCTCGACGATATGGCCGTCGGGATCGCGGAAGTAGACCGAGGAGAAGCGGCCCCGCCGAAAGACGTCCGTGCAGGCGACGTCCCGCTCGCGCAGGTAGCCCACCCAGGCCTCCTGCTCCTCCGCCGAGTCGACGGTGAAGGCGAAGTGGTGCGTCGCCCCCGCACCCGTCCGGGCCTCCCCCAGGTCCGGGTACTCGAGGAACGAGACGAGCGTTCCCGGGGTGCCCTCGGGGTCCCCGAACCAGAAGTGGCGGGTGCCGGGGTCGTCGTCGTTGACGCCCTCCTCGACGAGGTGCAGCCCGAGCACGTCGCGGTAGAAGGTGGTCGTCCTCTCCAGGTCGGCGCAGATCGCGGTGACGTGGTGGAGCCCGCGCAGGCGCATCCGCTTGGGCTCGCTACTCATCCTCCGCTCCCGAGCGCATCCGAACCCCGATGCACCAGCCGCCGCGTGAGGCCGCGGCGGTGGCTAACGGACAGCCCGAGGAGATCTTGACGTGCCACCAGCCGGCGAGCGCGCAGATGATCCCGAGCCGCGGGCGCACGTGCCAGGACTTGCAGATGTGCTCGCCGACCTCGGGGCCGGTGACCTTGACCCAGCGGTAGCGGCCCGGGTCGAGCAGCATCCGCTCCACGAGCTCGCGCTTGGCGGCCTCGCGCTCGGCCCGTCCGGCCTGCTCACGCCGGAGGCGGTGCAGGCGCCCGGCGAGGTCGTCGCGCACCACCTCGAGCTCTCCGAGGGAGAGCAGGCGCGGACCCCGCCGTCCAGTGGTGAAGATCGCGTACTCCCCGGGCCGGGATTCCGCCACGGCGTCGGCCAGCTCGCCCTCGAGCATGGCGATCTGCCCGCGGAGCGTCCTGCGCGCCGCGCGCTCGTCGACGTGGATCTCCGGCAGCGCCGGAGGGACCACACCTGGATTCTGGACCAGCAGCTCGTCCATCGGAAGGCCTCCCTCGCGCCGGAGGGTAGTGCGCCCTCAGCCCGCTCGCAAGACGCCCGCGCACTCCCACAGGGCCTCCTCGAGAGGACTCGTCGCCACGCGGACCCCGCTGGCCCTCGCCGGGTTGGTCGCGCTCGCGGGTTGCGGCGGCGGCGCGCGCCAGGACGCGAGCGAGCCCGAGGGCACCTACCCCGTGCAGGTCGTGAGCGCGCGGTTCCCGGCCGCGCAGCGTCTTGCGCGGCGGGTCGAACTGCGCGTGGCGGTGCGCAACACGGGCCGCCAGACGGTTCCCGATCTCGCGCTGACCGTGCAGAACCGCAGGTCGCACGAAAGCCCGTTCGACGAGAACGTGTCGTCGGAGGGCTCGGGCGCGAACCTCGCCGACCCCTCGCGCCCCGTCTGGCTCCTCGACGAGGCGCCGAGGAACGGGGACACCGCCTACGTGGGGACCTGGGCGCTGGGACGGCTCGCGCCGGGCAGGACGAAGGCCTTCGTGTTCAAGGTCACGCCCGTACGGGCGGGGAGCTACTCGCTGACCTACCGCGTGGCCGCGGGGCTGAACGGCAAGGCGGAGGCCAGCGTGGCCGGGGGCGGCCCGGTCGAGGGCTCCTTCACCGTCCGCGTGAGCCGGACTCCCGCCAGCGCCGTGACGGACACGCGCGGCGGGGGCTGAGTGTCGGGTTTCCGTCGCTACCGCGGCAAGCGCGGGGCGATGATCCGGTAGGCCTTGAGCCCCAGCGAGAGCCGCTCGCGGTCCTCGGAGGCGCCCGGATCGAGCTGCGCGAGCTCGCGCACCCGCTCGAGCCGGTAGGCCACCGTGTGGCGATGCGCGTAGATCGCCGCCGCCGTCGCGTTCATGTTCCCGTTGTGCTCGAGGTAGGCCTCGAGCGTCCCCACGAGGTCGGTCCCGTACTGCGCGTCGTAGCGCACGAGCGGAGCCACCGTGTCCTCGTAGAACGAGCGGACCTCCTCGGGATGGGAGGCGAGCACGCGGAAGAGCAAGCGATAGGTCCCCGTCCCGATGTCCGCCGGCACGGGACCGTCCGAGCGCTCGAGGACGTCGAGCACCAGCTCGGCCTCCTGGACCGCACGCCCGAGCTCGCCCGGGTCGGAGTAGAAGGAGGAGAGGCCCACGGTGCCGTGGCGCTCGAGCCGCCCCGCCACCCGCCGGGCGCCGGCCAGCGTCTCTTCCGGCGCCCCCTCTCCCCCATGGGCCGGGAGGATCGCGTAGATCCGGTCCTCCATGTGCTGGGCCAGGGCTCCCGGGTGCTCCTCGGCGATCGTCGCCACCATGAGCCGGGGCCGCGTCGTGGTCAGCGCCGCGCAGAGCGCCACGGCCCCCCTCGAGAGGTCGCAGCCCAGCCGCGAGGCCCGGCGGACGAGCTCGGCCGGGTCGAGGTCCGGCCGCCCGCGGAGCTCCTCGAGGAACGTGCCGCGGAGATTCTGCTCGACCTCCTCCCGGGCCTCCTCGACCGCGACCTCCGTGAGGCACGCGACGGCCGCCAGGTGCAGGAACTCCGCGGCGTGGGCCGAGGGCTCGGCCCCCAGCAGGAGCACCGCGCCGAGCCGCTCGTCACCGGCCGCGATCGGGACCTCCGCGGTGATCTCGTCCGGGACGATCACGGGCCTGCCCCCCCGCTCGCGCAACCGCTCGGCGACGTAGCGGGAAAGCGGCCTGATCCGACCGACGTCGCCTTCGGCGACGTCGGTGCCCGCCCTCGGGGTGCACACGGCGGCGCCCAGGCGGGGGATGACGATCGCGACCTGGGCGGGCGGGCCGGTCTCCCCCACGGCCTCCGCGCACAGCGCGGCGACGCGGCCCAGCCCCTCGCCGGACAGGACCGCGTCGACCATGCGGAGGTGGACGCCCCGGAGCCGCTCGACGAGCACCGTCGGCTCGGGCCCGCCGAATGCGGGCCCACCCACCCCGTCCACCGCATGCACCGCCTACGCGACGCCGGCCGCGGTGTCGGGGTGGACCTGGAGGGTCTCCTCGCCGGACTCGCCCGTCCGGATCCGGTAGGCCTCCTCCACGGGCAGGACGAACACCTTCCCATCCCCCACGTTCCCCGTCCGGGCGTGCCTGAGGATCGTCTCGACGATCGCCGGCACGTCCCGCGAGGCCACCACGCACTCGATCTTCACCTTGGGGCGCAGGTAGTTCGTCAGCGACGTCCCGCGGTACTGCTCGGTGATCCCCTTCTGCCGCCCCGAGCCCTTGACCTCGGCGATCGACAGGGAGGGGAACCCGAGCTCGAGTAGCTCGGTCCGGATCGGCTCGAACGACTCGTGCCGGATGTACGCGATGATCATCTTCATGCCGTCACCTCATCACGGGACGCGTCGACGCCGACGGTGGCCGGGGCCTCACGCCGGTGCTGCGGGCCGGGCGTCCAGCCCACGAGCTCGGGGGCCGGGATGAACTGCTCGGGGTAGCCGTACATGCCGTGCTCGGAGATGTCGAGGCCGGCCTCCTCCTCCTCCTCGCTCACGCGGAGCCCGTAGAACCTCTTGATGAGGAAGAACGTCGCGTAGGACAGGATGAACACGAAGGCGAACACGGTGACCACGCCGAGCGCCTGGCGCCCGAGCTGGGTGAACGAGCCCGTGTAGATGAGCCCCCCGTCCCCCACGGTGTTGAACTTCGCGAGCCCCGGCAGGGTGAAGATCCCACACGAGAGCGTCCCCCAGATGCCGCATAGCCCGTGCGCGGTGAGCGCGCCAACCGGGTCGTCGATCTTGCGGTCGATGGCGTAGACCCCGAGCGGCACGATGACGCCGGCGACGAAACCGATCACCACCCCCGCCCACGGGACGACGTAGCCCGAGGGGGCCGTGATGGCCACCAGGGCGCCGATGGCGCCGTTGCCGGCCATGCCGATGTCGATGGTCTTCGTCTTGATCCGGGCGGTGATGAGCGCGCCGAGCACGCCGGCGGCCGCGGCCATGTTCGTGACGAGCAGCACCTCGGTGAAGCGCCCGTCGACGGCGTTCAGGGTCGAGCCCGGATTGAACCCGAACCACCCGAGCCAGAGGATGAGCACGCCGAGACCGAAGAGCGGCATGTTGTGCCCCGGGATGGCCCGTGGCTTGCCGTCGGCTCCGTACTTGCCTCGTCGTGCGCCGAGCTGGAGCAGGACGGCGAGCGCGCCCGTCGCCCCGATCAGGTGGACGGCGGTGGAGCCCGCGAAGTCCTGCATGCCGACCTTCACCTGGAGCCAGCCGCCGCCGAACACCCACCCCGAGGCGATCGGATAGATCACCGCGGAGAAGACGATCGCGTAGATGATGTAGACGCCGAACTTGATCCGCTCGAGCGTCGTCCCCCACACGATGGCGAGCGAGACCGCGCAGAACACGAACTGGAACCACCACTTCGCCTCGATCGTCGCGTTCGAGATCCCCATGATCGGGAACGCCTTGAGCGGGTCGCCGAAGTCGTGGAGGAAGAAGCCGTGCGACCCGATGACGTGACCGGTCGCCCCGCCGAAGGCGAAGGCGAAGCCCACCGCCCAGTACATGATCGCGGCGATGGAGAAGTTCGTGAGGATCTTCGCCACCACCGTGCCGGCGTTCTTGCCCCGCGAGAAGCCGATCTCGAGGAAGGCGAAGCCCGCCTGCATGAACATCACGAGGCACGCGGCGACGATCACCCAGATCGAGTTCACGCCGATCGAGTTCGGGAGGCCATTGCCGGCGGTGATGTTCTTCGTCGCGTCATAGCTGTCGGCCAGGGCACCGGTGGGGACGACCAGCAGCGCGAGCGCCGCGAGCGCCGCGGCGCGGACCAGGGTTCTCTGTCTCATGACACGGCAGTCTCGGCGCGGAACCGTGTCATGTCTTTGTCCGGTTGTCGGAAGTTCGCAACGGGGACTTCGCCCGTGGGTACGGTGCGCGAGGCATGCTGAGCGCGCTCTCCTTCCCGCAGTTCCGGCGGTTGTGGATCGGGGAGACCGCGAGCACGATCGGTGACCGGCTCGCCTTCGTCGCGGTCGCGCTGCTCGTGGTCGAGCGGACGGGATCCGCCGCCGACGTCGGGCTCGTGCTCGCGGTCCGCTCGCTCGTCTTCGTGGCGCTCACGCTGTTCGGCGGCGTGCTGGCCGACCGCCTCCCGCGCAAGAACGTGATCATCGCGGCCGACGCCGGGCGCTTCGTGATCCAGGGCTCCTTCGCCGTGCTCGTCCTGGTGGGAGACGCTCCGCTGGGGGTGATCATCGTCTCCCAGGCCCTCGTGGCCGGTGGCGAGGCGTTCTTCATCCCCGCCTACTCGGGGCTGATCCCCCAGACCGTTCCCGAGGAGAGCATCCAGGAGGCCCAGGCCGCCACCGCGGTGTCACGGAACACGGCCGAGCTTCTCGGGCCGGCGCTCGCCACCGTGTTCGTGGTGGCCACGGGCGCGGCGTGGGCGTTCGCCCTCGACGCGCTGACCTTCCTGGTCTCCCTGGCCGCCGTGTCCGGTCTGCGCCCCCGCGTCCGCGGCCCCGAGCGCCTCGCGGGCGCGCGCGCGGGAATCCTCGCGGAGCTCGCCGAGGGCTACCGCGAGGTGCGGCAGCGCACGTGGGTGTGGGTGACGATCGGCGTCTTCACGCTCCTGCTCATGCTTGCGTGGTCGCCGATCTTCGTGCTCGGGCCCATCGTCGCCGCCGACCACTGGGGCTCGGTGGCCTGGTACAGCGTCTGGCTCACGTGCTTCGGAGCCGGGGTGCTGGGGGCGTCGCTCGTCCTCGGCCGCGTCCGGCTCGAGCGCCCGCTGCTCGTAGGGATGCTCTCCCTCGCGGTCTGGCCGATCGACCTCGCGCTGTTCGCCCTGGGGGCGCCGCTGCCCGTCGTGTGCGCGGTGGCGGTGGTCAACGGGGCGGGGATCGGCGTCTTCGATGTCGCCTGGACGACGGCGCTCGCCGAGCACATCCCGCCCGCCGCGCTCTCGCGCGTATCGGCGTTCGACTACGTCGGATCGCTCGGGCTCGTGCCCGTGGGCCTCGTGCTCGCGGGGCCGATCGGGGCTTCTCTCGGGGAGGCGAACGTCCTGCTCGCGGGTGCCGGGATCGCGGTCGCGCTCATCCTCTTGGGCCTGGTCCCCCGCTCCACGCGGGAGCTCCGGCGCGTTCGCCCGGCGGGCGAAACGGCGCCCACCCCGGTTTGGACACCGGGATAGACGGGGCCCGCGTGGGCCCCGATAGGGTCAGAGATCATGCCTCGACTCCGCCAGCAGAACATCACCGCTGCCCAGTGGACCCCCAACGGCGGGGCGCTCGGCACCCAGGATCTCACCCTTCCCGGCTCCTCCCCGTTCGGCGTCAACGTCTTCTCCCCGACCGTCCAGCGCCAGCGCCTGCCCAAGTCGGTCCTCCAGCGCCTCCAGGAGACGCTCGCCAGGGGCGAGCCCCTCGACGTGACGCTCGCCGACGCGGTCGCCGGGGCGATGAAGGAGTGGGCGCTCGAGAAGGGCGCGACGCACTACACCCACTGGTTCCAGCCGCTCACGGGCTCGACCGCGGAGAAGCACGACTCCTTCTACGCGCCCACGGGCGAGGGCACCGCGCTCGCGGACTTCTCGGGCAAGGAGCTCATCCAGGGCGAGCCCGACGCGTCCTCGTTCCCCACGGGCGGGATCCGCGCGACGTTCGAGGCCCGCGGCTACACGGCGTGGGACCCCACGTCGCCCGCGTTCATCCTCGAGAACCCCAACGGCGCGCTGCTGTGCATCCCCACCGCCTTCGCGTCGTGGACGGGCGAGGCGCTGGACCACAAGATCCCGCTGCTGCGCTCGATGGATGCGCTGTCGAAGTCGGCGATGCGCGCGCTGCGCCTGCTCGGCGACCAGACCGCCAACCGCGTGTTCACCACCGTCGGGCCCGAGCAGGAGTACTTCCTCATCGACGAGCAGTACTACTACGAGCGGCCCGACCTGATGACGACCGGCCGGACCCTGTTCGGGGCCAAGCCGGCCAAGGGCCACGAGCTCGACGACCACTACTTCGGCTCGATCCCCGAGCGCGTGCTCGCGTGCATGCTCGAGGTGGAGTTCGAGCTCGCGAAGCTCGGCGTCCCCATCAAGACGCGCCACAACGAGGTCGCGCCCGCCCAGTACGAGGTCGCGCCGATCTTCGAGAACTCCAACGTGGGCTCGGACCACCAGCAGCTGTGCATGCAGGTGCTCCAGAACGTCGCGCGCCGCTACGCGCTCGTCTGCCTGCTGCACGAGAAGCCCTTCGCGGGCGTTAACGGCTCGGGCAAGCACAACAACTGGTCGATGGGCACCGACACCGGGTCGAACCTCCTCGAGCCGGGCGACACGCCGCACGACAACCTGCAGTTCCTGTTCTTCTGCACCGCGGTCATGCAGGCCGTGAACCGCTTCCAGGGGCTGCTGCGGGCGTCCATCGCCTCGCCGGGGCAGGACCACCGCCTCGGGGCCAACGAGGCGCCGCCCGCGATCATCTCGATCTTCCTCGGCGCCGAGCTCGAGCGGGTCTACGACGCGATCGAGCGCGGTGAGGCGGGCGAGTCCGTGCCCGGCTCGTTCCTCGGCCTCGGGACGCCGGTCCTGCCGCCGCTGCCGATGGACGGCGGGGACCGCAACCGGACCTCGCCGTTCGCCTTCACGGGCAACAAGTTCGAGTTCCGCGCCCTCGGCTCCTCGCAGTCGCTCTCGTTCCCGAACACGGTGCTCAACACGATCGTCGCCGAGGCGATCGACGAGCTCGCCGAGGAGCTCGAGAACGCCATGAACAGCGGGGAGGCACTCGAGGCGGCGCTACGCCCTGTGCTCCAGCGGGCCTACGCTCAGAACAAGCAGATCGTGTTCGGCGGTGACAACTACTCCGACGAGTGGTACGACGAGGCGGAGCGCCGCGGGTTGCTGAACCTGCGCACGACGCCCGACGCGCTCCCGTACCTCGTGGCCGACGAGACCGTCGCGGTGTTCGACAACTACGGCGTCCTGTCTGAGCGCGAGCTCGAGTCTCGTCATGAGGTCCTCTGCGAGCAGTACGTCACCAAGCTCAACATCGAGGCCGAGGTCGCGGCGTCAATTGCGCGGACGATGCTCCTGCCCGCGGCGGCGCGGCACCTCGCGCTGCTCGACGCGGCCCACCTCAAGGGGCTCCAGGACGAGCTGCACCCCCGCGTGGAGGCCTTCGCGGCGGCGATCTCCGCGCTCGAGGAGGCGAACCTCGCGGAGAACCAGCCCGACGACGACCTGCTCGAATGGGCGCGCTACATGCGCGACACCGTCATCCCGGCGATGGAGACCGTGCGCGAGGGCGCCGACCAACTCGAGAAGCTGGTCGCCGACGACCTCTGGCCGTTGCCGAAGTACTCGGAGATCCTGTTCGTGAAGTAGAGCTTCCCGGATGCGCATCGCAGCTCGCGGCGGGGACGATGCTTCTCGCCGCGATGAGGTGGTTTGCCGTACCGGGAGCGCGGGCAAGTGCCAGACATGAGCCTCGCAGACAAAATCACCGGCCGGGCCAAGCAGGTCATCGGCGACCTCACCGGCGACAAGAGCACGGCCCGTGAGGGCCGCAAGGAGGAGGCGAAGGGCGACGCGAAGGACAAGCTCGCCAACGCCCAGGACCGCGTGGAGGACCAGGCGGCCGAGGTCTCCGACCTCGAGCGCAAGACCTGATCGCATGAGCGCGCGCGGGGCAGGTCGCCGTCGGGCGACGGGGCCCGTCCTCGCGGTGCTGTCGTGCCTGCTGCTCCTCGCGCCGGCGGCCGCACGCGCGGATGTCGTAAACGATGCCATCGCGGCGTTCGGGAGCACCTCCGTCTACGCCACGCCGGGCGCCACACGCCTCGACGCCGCCCAGCGCCGACGCATCGCGAGCGAGATCTCGGCGAAGGGTGTGGACGTGCACATCGCCGAGCTGCCAGGCTCGGCCGGTCCTCCCGACGCGGTGATACAGCGTCTCGCGAAGGGTGCGCGTGGCGGGACTGTGGTAGCCATCGTCGGCCGCCAACCGCGCGCCGGCTCCTTCTCTCTTCCCGGCGGGCGGGCAGGCCAGCTCCTCCGGGAGAGCAGCGCCGCCCACAAGGGGAACGGCGAGGCCATCCTCCTCGACTTCGTCGACCGGGTCGCGAGCGAGGAGAGCAGCGGTGGCTCCGGCGGCTCCGGCGGCTCGGGGGGTGGGATCAGTGGCGTGGTGATCGCGGTGCTGATCGTGCTCGGAGGAGGCTTCGTAGCGCTCTTCGCCCTCCGCGGCTCGCGGCGGCGCCGGCGGCGGGAGGCGGAGCAGCTCGCCGAGGTCAAGAAGACCGCGAACGAGGATCTCGTGGCCCTCGGCGAGGACGTCCGCGCACTCGACCTCGACGTCGAGATGCCGGACGTGGACCCGGAGGCCAAGGACGACTATGAGCGGGCGGTCAACGGTTACGACACGGCGAACACGCGGCTGCAGGCCGCGCGGTCGCTCGAGGACCTGCGCGGGCTCGGCGAGCAGCTCGGGGACGCACGCTTCGCGATGACGAGCGCCAAGGCTCGCCTTGCCGGCAAGCCCGTGCCCGAGCGCCGCCCGCCGTGCTTCTTCGACCCGCGGCACGGGCCGTCGGTCGCCGAGGTCGAGTGGGCGCCGCCCGGCGGGCAGGCGCGCGAGGTGCCGGTGTGCGCCGCGGACGAGATCAACATGCGCGAGGGCCGCGAGCCCGACGCCCGGCAGATCGAGGTCGGGGGCGCGATGCGCCCCTGGTGGAACGCTCCCGCCCCGTACGCGGGCTACTACGGCGGCTACTTCTCCCCGTTCGGCGGCTTCGGCGGAGGCGGCTTTTTGGGTGGCCTGCTCGTGGGCGACATGCTCGGCGGGGGCTTCGGCGGCTACGGCGGGTTCGGCGGCTACGGGATGGACTACGACCCCGACGACGGGGGCGGAGACGGAGGCGACTTCGGGGGTGGTGGGGACTTCGGCGGCGGCGGCGACTTCGGCGGCGGTGGGGACTTCGGCGGAGGCGGCGGTGGGGACTTCGGCGGGGGCGACTTCGGCGGCGGGGACTTCGGCGGCGGCGGGGACTTCTAGCGCGCCTCGCGCGCTCACTCGGCCCAGTCCCTCCGCTGTGAGAGGGATCTCTTAGCTGGGAAGGGTGAGTCAGCCCTCGCCGAACCTCCGCCGCCGCGGCTGTCCGGACTTGTGCTCCCAGGACGAGTATTAGGCCGGACAGCCTCGAGCGCGGAGGCCCCCAGCCCCCTCCCTCCGCCCTTCCCCAGATATCCGGCCCGGCGCCTCGCCCCGAGCGTCCTACGCCACGAGCCGCGCGACCGCCCGGTCCAACTCGGACGACGCCGACGAGATCAGCTCCCGCGCCTGCTCCTCGAGCAACGCCAGGTTCCGCGCCGACGCATCGTCCAGCGCGTCGGAAGCCCGCGTCAGCGCGACCTGCAGCCGCACGGGATCCTGGGCCAGCTCCCCGAGCTGGTACTCCACGGTGTCGGCCACCCCGTCGAACACGACGTCGATCAACGGTCGCACCCACTCGAGCAGCCCCCATCCGGCCGCGTCCTTCCCGGAGATCGGCCGCGTGAGCTGCCCCGTGCCCAGCGACACGACGAAGGGCGCCTCTCGCGGCTCCAGCCGCCTGGCCTCCGCGAACGCGCACATGGCCGGGTTCGTGGCGAACACGCCCCCGTCGACCAGCGCCAGATCGCCCACGCACAGCGGCTCGAAGTACGTCGGCGCCGCCGCCGTGGCCCGCGCGACCTGCGCGAGCGGGAAGTCCTGGGTCGGATCGTTCTTCGCCCGCCAGGACTTGAAGAAGAACGGCACCCGGGTCGGCAGGTCGTAGGCCGTGACCAGCAGCGGCACGAGCGAGTCCGACAGCCGCCCTGGCCCGACGTAGCGCTCGAGCGCGGCGCCGAGCGCCCGGTCGTCGTACTTCTCGTCGAGCAGCCCGAGACCCGAGGTCACCTTGCGCGCGAGCGTACGGGAGAAGATGTGCGGCCCCTCGGTCCGGTAGAGGTCGACGAGCTGCTCCGCTCGCCACGACGGCCGGCCGTCGGCGCCCGGGCGTCCGAGCGCGCAGGCGAGGATCCCGCCCGTCGACGTGCCGGCCACGAGGTCGAACAGGTCGGCGACGGGCTTTCCCGCCCGCGCCTCGAGCTCCGAGAGCACGAGCGCCGGGATGATCCCCCGGATCCCGCCGCCGTCGATGGCCAGGACGCGCATGACGCGCGAGCCTACGTGACGGGCGCTGCTCGCCTTGGAGCAGTGCCGCCGCTAAGCAGCCGGGCGGCGAGCAGGCCGGCGACCGCGCCGGAGACGTGGCCCTGCCAGGAAATCCCGGGGTGGGGCGCGAAGCCCGAGAGCAGGGCCCCGCCCCAGAGCGCCAGGACCACGGCGCCGAGCGCGAGCTGCGCGAGGCGCTTGGAGAACAGCCCGCGACTCACGAGGTAGGCCGCATAGCCGAAGACCACGCCGCTCGCCCCGATGTGGTCCGTGTGCGCGGGCGCGACGAGCCAGGTTCCCAGGCCGCCGACCACGGCGACGAGCGCGGTGACGACGGCGATGCGCCGCAGGCCGTCCAGCGCGATGGCTCCGCCCATGAGGGCGAAGGGGATGGTGTTGCCGAGCAGGTGTCCGAAGCCCGCGTGGAGGAATGGCGCCCACAGGATCCCCGAGAGGGCGTCCGGATCGCGTGGCTGGATCCCGTAGGCGTCGAGCCGATGTGAGTCGATCGCGTCCACGATCTCGGTGAGCCACATGAGCGCCACCAGCACCGCGACGAGGCGCAGGCCGTCCCGGACCGTGGGCTTCGCGAGATCCACACCCTCCAGGATGCCACGCCCGCAACCTTGCCACACCCGTGTCAACGTTTGTAGCCTCCTCCCGTGGCCGAGCGCGACTATCTCCGGGCGGTCTCCGAGCGCGTCGTCGTGTTCGACGGCGGCATGGGCGCGACCCTCGAGGAGCTCGACCTCGACCCCACCGACTACGGCGGACTGGAGGGCAAGTGCCACGAGGCCCTCGTGCTCCACCGCCCCGATGTGATCGAGGCCGTCCACTCCTCCTTCCTCGAGGCCCACGCGGAGGTCATCCAGACCGACACCTTCCAGGCCTCCCGCCTCAAGCTCGACGAGTGGGGCCTCGGCGCGCACACCGTGGAGATCAATCGCCAGGCGGCGGAGCTCGCCCGCCGCGTGGCCGGCCCCGACCGCTTCGTGGCCGGCTCCATCGGGCCCACGGGCCAGCTCCCGGCCTCGGAGGACCCGACCCTCGGCACCATGCGCTTCTCCGAGCTCGTCGCGATCTTCGCCGAGCAGTCCGAGGCGCTCGTGCGCGGCGGCGTCGATCTCATCATCATCGAGACCGCGCAGGACCTCCTCGAGGTCAAGGCGTCGATCTTCGGCGCGCGCGAGGCCTTCGCGGCCACGGGCCGCCGCGTCCCGCTTCAGGCGAGCGTCTCCCTGCTGCCCAACGGCGGGAAGATGCTGCTCGGGACCCCCATCGACGCGGTCCTGACGACGCTCGAAGCCCTGAAGGTCGACGTCCTCGGTTTGAACTGCTCCACCGGCCCCGAGGACATGCGCGACGCGATCCGCTTCCTCGGCGAGCACGCGTCTGTGCCCGTCTCCTGCATCCCGAACGCGGGGATCCCCCACCAGGGCCCGAAGGGCGAGACGATCTTCCCCGCCGAGCCCGATCCGCTGGCCGCCCAGCTCCAGGACTTCGTCGAGCGCTACGGCGTCTCGATCGTCGGCGGCTGCTGCGGCACCACGCCCGACCACATCCGCGCGCTGCACGACCGCGTCGGCGGACGCGAAGCCGGACCGCGGCCGGCACCCCGTGGTGCGTTCCTGTCGAGCATGATCGCCGCCGCGCCGCTGGTCCAGGAGCCGCGCCCGACGCTCATCGGCGAGCGCGTGAACTCCCAGGGCTCGCGCAAGGCCAAGGAGCTGCTGCTCGCCGACGACTACGACGGGCTGCTGCGGATCGCCGAGGGCCAGGTCGAGGGCGGGGCCCACGTGCTCGACCTCTGCGTCGCGCTCACCGAGCGCGCCGACGAGGACGAGCAGATGCGCCGTCTCGCCAAGCGCATCAACCTCACCCAGCCCGCGCCGATCCAGATCGACTCGACCGAGCCCGAGGTCATCGAGCAGGCGCTCGAGCAGATCCCCGGGCGCGCGGTGGTCAACTCGGTCAACCTCGAGGCGGGCCGCGCGAAGCTCGACCGCGTCGTCCCCGTCGCCGTGGCCCACGGCGCCGCGCTGATCGCCCTGACGATCGACGAGGAGGGCATGGCCAAGACGGCCGAGCGCAAGGTGGAGGTCGCCAGGCGCATCACCCAGATGTGCCGCGACGACCACGGCCTCGATCCCGAGGTCCTCATCTTCGACGTGCTCACCTTCACCCTGACGACCGGCGACCCCGAGTGGCGCCCGTCCGCGGTGGCGACCATCGAGGGCATCCGCCGGGTCAAGGCCGAGATCCCCGGCGTGAAGACCTCCCTCGGGGTCTCCAACGTCTCCTTCGGGGTCTCTCCCGCCGCGCGCGCGGTCCTCAACTCGGTGTTCCTGCACCACTGCGTGGAGGCCGGGCTCGACCTCGCGATGGTCAACCCGAACCACATCACGCCGTACGGGGAGATCGGTGACGGGGAGCGGGCGCTCGCCGACGACCTCGTGTGGGACCGCCGCGAGGATGCCCTCGAGCGCTTCATCGCCCACTTCGAGGCCAAGGGGCCCGAGGAGGAGGACACGGTCGCCGACCCGACCGCGGGCATGGAGCCCGAGGAGGCCCTGCACTTCCACATCCTGCGCCGCCGCAAGGAGGGCGTGGAGGACTGGATCGACGCCGCCGTCGAGAAGATCGGCGCCGTCCCCACGTTGAACGAGGTACTGCTCCCGGCGATGAAGGAGGTCGGCGACAAGTTCGGGGCGGGCGAGCTGATCCTCCCCTTCGTCCTGCAGTCCGCGGAGGTGATGAAGCGCGCGGTGGCGCGCCTGGAGCGCTACCTCGACCGCATCGAGGGCTACACGAAGGGCACGGTGGTGCTCGCCACGGTGTTCGGCGACGTGCACGACATCGGCAAGTCGCTCGTCAACACGATCCTCACGAACAACGGCTACACGGTGGTGGACCTCGGCAAGCAGGTCCCCATCCAGACGATCGTCGACGCCGCGCGGGAGCGCGCGGCCACGGCGATCGGCCTCTCGGCCCTGCTCGTCTCCACCTCCAAGCAGATGCCGCTGTGCGTCGCCGAGCTCCACGCGCAGGGGCTCGAATTCCCGGTGCTCGTCGGGGGCGCGGCGATCAACCGCGACTTCGGCCGCCGGCTGCTGTACCCAAGGGGCGTCGACTCCGACGAGGTCTACGCGCCCGGGGTCTTCTTCTGCAAGGACGCCTTCGAGGGGCTGGCGAAGATGGACCAGCTCGTCGAGCCCGAGGCGCGTGAGCGACTCGTCGTGCAGATCCGCGACGAGGCCCGCGTCCTGCGCGAGCGCGGGCCCGAGCCCGCGCCCGCGCGAACCGACGACAGCTCCGTACGCTCCGCGGCGCGGACCGACGTGCCCGTCCCCGTGCCGCCGTACTGGGGAGCGCGGGAGGTCGAGGTCGACCTCGAGGACGTCTGGCCGCACCTCGATCTCCACGTGCTGTTCAAGCTCCACTGGGGCGGGCGCGGCGTGAAGGGCGAGGCGTGGGAGGAGCTGCTGCGCGAGAACTTCCGTCCCCGCCTGGAGCGCATGTGGCGCGAGCAGGACTACCTGCGCCCGCGCGCGCGCCTGGGCTACTTCCCGTGCAACTCCGAGGGCAATGACATCGTCGTGTGGGATCCCGGGGCGCCGGGCGAGCGCGAGCTCGAGCGGTTCGTCTGCCCGCGCCAGCCCGGGCACGACCGGATCTGCCTGGCGGACTTCTATCGCCCGATCGGGTCCGGAGAGATCGACGTCGTGGCGCTCCAGGCCGTGACGGCCGGCGAGGAGGTCACCGAGCTCATGGCCCGGCTGGAGCGCGACGGCGAGTTCGCCGAGCAGCTCTTCGTCCACGGGCTCGGGGTCCAGACCGCCGAGGGGATGGCCGAGTGGCTGCACTCGGTGGTGCGCCGCGAGCTCGGCCTCGCTGCCGGCCAGGGCCGGCGCTACGCCTGGGGCTACCCGGCGATACCCGAGCAGTCCGAGCACGAGCAGCTCTTCCGCCTGCTCGACGCCGGGACGATCGGCCTGCGCCTCACCGGCGGCCACGCCGTCGAGCCCGAGCAGTCCACGGTGGCGATCATCGCCCACCACCCCCAGGCCGCGTACTTCGGGATGAAGAGCGGCCGCCTCACGGACGTGCCGGCGCCCGACGACATCGTCGCCGGATCGGACCGCTCCCCGCTCGTGCTCGGCGCGGGTACGCCGGCCTGAACGGCTTCGCCGGCGGGGCATCCGCCAGGTTGGCCCGAGGCTCCTAGGCCTCGGCCTCGGCGACCGCCGAACCGTCGGCCCGCGCGGCCAGCGTCACCGGGGACGCGTGCAGCGCCCGGAGCTTCACGTCGCGCCAGGAGAGCCCCTCCTTGACGAGCGCGGGGGCGCCCATGGCCACGGCGGTGGCGATCTCCACCGCCTGGAGGACGATGCCGTAGCCCAGCGCGTCGGCCGCCCCCACCCCGTAGGCGCCGTGGAGGACCGCGACGCAGGCGGCCTGGAAGATCCCGACGTTCGACGGCGTGGCCGGCAGCGCGGCGGTGACGTTGACCGCGAAGAGCACCGCGGCGGCGGCGCCGATCCCCGCCTGCTCCTGGAGCCCGAGGGCGACGAGCAGCACGTAGCACGCGAGCCACTGGATCGCCCACGCCGTGAGCTGCGCCACCGCGGCGAGACCGCCGAGCCCTGGTTTCCGGAACACCGCGAGCCCCGTACGCACGAGTGAGAGCGCCGCGTGCCCCTGGGCGACGAGGCGGTGCAGGCGCTCGGAGCGCGGCGTCCCGCCCCGCGCGAGCAACGCCGGCGCGAGCAGGACGACGATCACGAGCACGAGCGGTCCGAGCGAGGCGAGCCAGAGCGCCCGGTGATGGCCGTGGAAGAGGCCGACGGACTCGAACATGACCACGCCGAGGATCCCCAGCGCGACGAGGTTCAGCAGCGTCTGGGAGACGATCGTCCCGAGGACGACGGGGAGGTTGTCGCGGGGGCGCCCGGTGCGCCGCGCCACGATCAGCGCGCGCGACGGCTCGCCGAGCCGCGCGGGGAGCGTGGCGGACATGAGCACTCCGATCGACGTTCCCTGCAGGGCGTCGGCCAGCTTCACCCGGGCGCGTGGAAGGGCCGCGCGCAGGATCGCGTGCCAGGCGACCGCGCGGGTCGCCATCGAGAGGCACATGAGGCCGAGGCCGGCCAGCACCCAGGCCGGCGAGGAGTCGATGAGCGAGCGCGCGACGCGGTCGAGGCCGATCCGCCGCACGGCCACCAGCGCGAGCGCGGCGCCGAGCACGAGCGCGATCCCCACCGCCACGCGGCGGGCGGCCACCAGGGCGGGCGAGCGCCGGCCGGGTAGCGGCGGCTCGGGGGCCGGCCCCCTGAAGGAGGGCACGCGCTCACCCGAGGCGGGCAGCGCGCCGGCGCGCAGGGCCGCCCGGTGGACGCGCTTCGAGGCCGGGACGGCGGCGACCTCCCGCGCCTCCTCGTAGCTCGCCAGGATCTCGTCGGCCACCCGGGGCCAGGCGTAGCGCCGTGCGCTCTCGCGCGCTGCCGTGCCCATCGCGGCCCGCCGCGCGGGATCGTCGGCGAGGTCGCGCAGCGCCTCGGCCAGCGCCCGGCCGTCACCCCGGGGGACGAGCACCCCGTCACACCCGGGGCTGACGACGTCGCGGTAGCCCGCGATGTCCGAGGCGACCACCGGGGTTCCCGCGGCGAAGGCCTCGGTGAGGACCATCCCGAAGCTCTCGCCGCCGAGCGAGGGGGCGACGAGGACGTCGGCGTGGGCCAGCTCCTCGCGCCTCACCTCGTCGGAGACCTTCCCGAGGACCCGGACCCCGCGCGCGTCGAACAGGAGGGGGGCGACCTGGGCCTCGTCGGCCCCGACGATGGTCAGGGAGGCGGGGACGTGCTCGCGCAGGGCCTCGAAGGCACGCAGGAGGATCGGCAGCCCCTTGCGCTCGACGACCTGGCCGACGAAGACGATCCGCAGCGTGCGCGTCACGCTGCGCGGCCCCGGCTCGGGGCCGAGCTCCACGCCGTTGGGGACGATCCGGTAGGCGCCTCCGAAGAAGCGCCGGGCGGTCCACTCCGCCGCCTCGGAGACCGCCAGGCGCACGTGGAGGCGGTTCATGCGCCGGCGCACACCGCCCGCCACGGTCAGGTTGTGCGTGAACGGGTTCTCCCCGTAGGTGTGGAAGGTGCCCACGAGCGCCGTGCGGACGGAGAGCATGGCGTCCCAGCCGATGCAGGGGACGACGGGCTCGTGGAGGTGGACGACGTCATAGCCGCCGGTGGCCAGCTCCGAGCGCAGCGCCGAGATGCCGGCGGGGGAGAGCGAGGCGTTCGAGACCGCGCCGTTGAACCGCAGCCCGAGCGTGCGCCCGAGAGGCACGAGCGCGGGGTGGACGTCGCGGACCTGGGGACGGGCACCACCGTGCATCCGGACCGCGAGGCGGTCCGGCGGGTCGTAGGGGGCGAGGATGCGAACGTCGTGCCCCGAGCCGGTGAACTCCCCGGCCAGGGCCTCGATGTGCCGCGTCACGCCCCCGGGGTACGTCCACGAGTACGGCGACACCAGGGCGATGCGCACCGCCGGAGCATACCCCGCCACTATCCTGAATGAAGTGAGCGAGCCTGGGCCCCGACGGCACTTCGTCAAGTACACCTTCCTCCAGCTCGACCCCGCCTGGCGCCGGCTACCCGAGTCCGAGCGCGCCGAGCACAAGCGTGAGTTCGCCGCCGCGTGCGAGGACTTCGCCGACGGCCATCTCCTGCGCGTCTTCTCCCTCGTGGGCACGCGCGGGGACGCCGACCTCCTCGTCCTCTCCCAGGCCGAGAACCTCGAGCGCATCCACGAGCTCCACGTGGTCCTCAACCAGAGCGGACTCATGCGCTGGGCGTCGATCCCCCACTCCTTCCTGGCGATGACCAAGCCCTCGGAGTACTCCGACGAGTCGCGCCTGGAGGTGCGGCCGGGGTCGTCGCGCTACCTCTTCGTCTACCCCTTCGTCAAGACGCGCGCGTGGTATGCGCTCGACTCCAAGGAGCGCTACGCGGTCATGCAGGAGCACATCCGCATCGGGCGCGAGTACCCCTCGATCGACCTCAACACGAGCTACTCGTTCGGCCTCGACGACCAGGAGTTCGTCGTCGCCTTCGAAACCGACTCGCCCGCGGACTTCCTCGACCTCGTCCACCGCCTGCGCGGGACGGAGGCCTCGGCCTACACGAAACGCGATACGCCGACGTTCACCTGCCTCGAACAGGGCCTCACCCGCTCGCTCGACGCGCTCGACGGCGCGCGCGCGGCGGTCGCGCTCTGAGTGGGCTAGACGGCGGAGACTTCTTCCTCGTCCGCCACGCGGAACGAGGAGCCGCAGCCGCAGGCCGCGATGACGTTCGGGTTCTCCACCTTGAAGCCGGCGCCCTGGAGGCCGTCGACGAAATCGATGACCGAGCCGTGCACGTAGGGGACGGACTGGGCGTCGACGAGGAGGCTGATGCCCTTGTCCTCGAAGAGCTCGTCCCCGTCACGTCGCTCGTCGAACGCGAGCACGTACTGGAAGCCCGAGCAGCCGCCGCCGCGGACGCCCACGCGCAGGCCGGCGGCGGGGTTGGGAGTGCCCTGGGAGGAGAGGAAGTCGCGCACCTTCTCGGCGCCGATGTCCGTAAGAGTGATCATGGCTATCGGAAGTATAGTGGAGCCGGTGGTCACCCCGGACGAACTGAAGGGCCGCATCGAGTCGGGGATCCCGGAGGCCCGGGCCGAGGTCGCGGGCGACGGGCGGCACTTCGAGGCCCGCGTCGTCTCCCCCGCCTTTGCCGGCCTGTCGCGGATCGCCCAGCACAAGCTGGTCTACGCGGTCTTCGGCGCGGAGTTGGGTGACCGCATCCACGCCCTCTCGATCGAGACGAGCACACCATGAGCACCGAACCGACCAATCTGCGCGAGGCCATCGAGCAGGCCGTCGCCTCCAACCCCGTCATCCTCTTCATGAAAGGCACGCCCGAGGCGCCCATGTGCGGCTTCTCCGCGCGCACCGCGGGCGCGCTGCAATCCCTCGGCGCGCCGTTCGCGGCGGTCGACGTGCTGGGAGACCCGCGCATCCGCCAGGAGCTCTCGGCCATGTCGGAGTGGCCGACCATCCCCCAGCTCTTCGTGCGCGGGGAGTTCGTGGGCGGCGCGGACATCGTCGCCGAGATGTGGGAGTCCGGCGAGCTTGCCGAGTCGCTCGGAGTCGAGCCGGTCGACGAGGACGAGGATGCGGCGGTGGCCGGCCCGGTCACGCCCGCGTCGCCCGACGCCGCCCCGCTCTCCATCGAGAACCGGCTGTCCTGAGCCGCGCCCGCCGCAGCCTCGGGGTCACGTTCCTCGGGGCGGGGGCGCTGCACTTTGCCCGCCCGGAGGTCTACGAGGCGATCATGCCCGGCTGGCTCCCGGCCCACCGCGAGCTCGTGCTGGCCTCGGGCGCGGCGGAGATGCTCGGCGGCGCGACGGCGCTGCACCCGCGCATGCGGACCTTCGCCCGCTGGTGGCTCATCGCCACGCTGGTGGGAGTCTTCCCCGCGAACCTCCACATGGCGCTCCACCCCGAGCGCTACCGAAAGATCCGGCCGTGGGCGCTGTGGGCACGGTTGCCGCTCCAGGGCGGGTTCATCGCCTGGGCGTGGAAGGGGACGGAGTGACCGTCATCGACCTCGTCGGAGCGATCGGCGGCATCGTCACGGTGATCGTCTACGTGATCTACGTCGTGGTCCAGGCGCGCCGCCAGGCCCCCGAGCGCGTCGCCGAGCAGGAGGCGCGCGAGTACTTCACCCGCCACGGCGTCTGGCCCGACGGCTCCTAGAGGCGCTGGGGTCAGCGGGCATCGATCATCCGCCGGAGGACGAACTTGATGGCGTCGGTCTCACCCGACTCGAGGTGCGCCTGATGACGCCGGACAAGGCGACTCCGGCTGATCGACTTGATCTGGACGCACATGGCGAAGCTGAGCCGTCGAGCGACGCCACCGGGGGATGGAAGGGAAGCTGCCGCCCCCAGGGTGCGATCTCCGGATTCACCCGGTGACTTGGGTGTCGATCTCGGCGAGCTGCGCGCTCTCCCGGAGGTGTGAGTCGGCTGCTTGCCGGTCGGAGGCCAGCTGCGCGAGAGCGGCGCGAGCCTGGTGCTCGAACAGCACAGTCCGTAGCGCCTCGTCCATGCTCACCCCGCCCAGCTCCTCAGCGGCCGGGTCGCGCTCTGCTCAACCCGCCTCTAAAGCCCGGCCTTCTCGAGCAGCCGGAGCCACACCTCCGAGCGGGTGGGGAAGGCGGGGACCGCCTGCCAGAGGTCGGCGAGGGGGACGGCGGCGGCCACGGCGATCGTCGCGGCGTGGAGCAGCTCGGCGACCTCGGGCCCGCAGAACGTCACGCCGACGAGCACGCCGCGCTCCTCGTCGATGAGGATCCGGGCGAGCGAGTCCTCCCCGCGCCCGACGAACGAGGCGCCGGCCACCGCGCCGGGTGGATGGTCGACGACGCGGACGCGCAGGCCGGCGGCCTCGGCGGACTCCAGCGTGTGGCCCACCGCGGCGACCTGGGGGTCGGTGAACACCACCCGCGGCACGGGGGCGCGGTCGCGCGCGGGGCGGCCGAGGATGAGGTCGGCGACGATGCGGCCCTGGTGCTTGCCCTGGTGGGTCACGAGCGCCCGGCCGTTGACGTCGCCCACGGCGAAGAGCCAGGGCTGGTCGGCCACCCGCATCTCGTCGTCGACCGCGACGATCTTCCCGGGCTCCAGGCCCACGGTCTCCAGGCCGAGCTCCCCCGTGTGCGGTCGGCGCCCCACCGCGACGAGGATCTCGTCGCCGCGCACCTCCGCGCCGCCCGCGAGGGAGAGCACGACGTCTGGGCCCTCGCGGCGTGCGCCCGTCGCCTTCACGCCGAGGCGCACGTCGACCCCGTGGCGCTCGAGGGAGTCGCGGACCATCTCCGCGGCGAAGGCCTCCTCGCGGCCGAGGAGACGCGGAAGGGCCTCGACGACGGTCACCTCGGACCCGAGGGAGCGCCACGCCTGCGCGAGCTCGGACCCGACGACACCGCCCCCGAGCACGATGAGCCGCGCCGGGGCCTCCTTCGCGATCGTGCCCTCGCGGTTCGTCCACGGTCGCACGTCGGCGAGCCCGGGGATGGGCGGGACCGCGGCGCCCGAGCCCGTGGCGAGCACCACCGCCCACCGCGCGGTGTGGAGCTCCTCCCCCACGCGCACCCGCCGCTCGCCGTCCAGCCGCGCCGCTCCGCGCAGGACCGTCACGCCGCGCTCCTCGAGCCAGGGGAGCTGACCGGAGTCGTCGAGGCCGTGGATGACCTCGTCGCGGCGGGCGAGGACCGCCCGCGCGTCGGGCCGCGCCTCGTCGACGAGCTCGCGCACCCCGCCGACGCGCCGGGTCTCGGCGAGCAGGTCGCCGGGACGCAGCAGCGCCTTGGACGGCATGCACGCCCAGTAGGCGCACTCCCCTCCGACGAGCTCGCGCTCCACGAGCGCGACCGACACGCCCCCGGCCTCGCCGAGCCGTCCCGCCACGACCTCCCCCGCCGGCCCGGCGCCCACGACGATCACGTCCCACCCGGCCATCAGTTCAGCCGCGCCTGGAGACCGAGCGCCTCGGCCGCCAGCGCGTCGCGGTCCGCCCCCTCCACGGGGAGCTCGAGCCGGAGGTTCGCCGCGCGGATGGCCGCCAGCAGGTCGCCCCGGCGGGTGTAGGACCCGACGAGGTTGTTGAGCATCCGCAGCGCGGTGACGTGGGCGCCCCAGGGCTGCACGGTGCCCCCGGGGACGCTGACGCGCGCCCCGCCCGCGAACGGGTCGAGCAGCAGCGGCGGGGTCGTGCCGAGGTGCCCGACCACGAAGTGCCCGGGCAGCCCGACGCCGGCGAGCGGGATCCCCGCCCGTGAGGCGCAGGCCACGTAGACCACCGAGAGCAGGATGGGCAGCCCGCGGCGGCGCGCGAGCACGAGGTCGAGGAAGGAGTTCCGCGGATGGTCGTAGTCCTCCTCGTCACCCGAGAACCCGTGGAGGTCCCCGAGCACCGAGGCCAGCGCGGCGACGTCCCCCTCGGGGTGGCCGCGGCCCCGCCGGGCGGCGACCTCGTTGCCGAGGACGTCGAGCTCGTCGCGCACCGCGTCGGCCTCGACCGTGCGGAAGGAGCCGGCGATGGCGAGGGCGAGCTCCTCCACCGGGGCGGCGGGGTCCGCGGCGAGAGCGGAGAACACGGTGGTCACCGGAACGCGCCGGCGTGCGCGCGGGCCCACTCGGCGTAGGTCGTCGGGGGCCCCGCGAGGCGCTCGACGGTGTCGGTCACGGTCGCCGCCGCGCCGTCGCGCCAGACGGCGAAGAGCTCGAGCAGGGCGTCGACGGACTCCGGCGGCAGCCCGGCGGTGCGCATGCCCTCGCCCGCGGCCTCGGGTGCGACGGAGACGTAGGTGACCGGGCGGCCCGTCGCCTCGGTGATCGCATCCGCGATCGTCGCCTGGCCGAGCGGCTCGGGGCCGGTGAGGTCGTAGGCCGCGCCGGCGTGCTCCTCGGGGTGGGTCAAGACCTCGGCCGCGACCCGGGCGATGTCCCCCGCGGCCACGTAGGCGATCGCGGCGCCGTCGAGCGGGGCGAAGAACTGGCCGCCCGAGCGGATCGTCTCCGCGTAGGACAGCGTGTTCTCCATGAACGCGGCGGGGCGGAGGTGGGTCCACCCCACGCCGAGGCTCTCGATGTGGCGCTCGACCTCGCCGTGCTCGCGACCGACCGCGAGGGGCGAGCCGGGGTCGGCGCCCTGCGCGGAGAGGCGGACCACGTGCCCGATCCCGGCGCGCGCCGCGGCGTCGGCGGCGCCCGTGGCCAGGGCGACCTGGCCGGGGGCGAAGGGGGTGAGGAGGAAGAGCGCGTCCACGCCGTCGAGGGCAGGGCCGAGTGTGCCGGGGTCGGCGAGGTCGCCGACGACGGGCTCGATCTGACCGGAGAGCCCGCGCCCCTTCTCCGGTGAGCGCACAAGAGCCCGCGCGGGCACGTTCTGGTCGGCCAGGATCCGCGCGAGGGCGGAGCCGATCCGGCCCGTCGCGCCGGTGACGAGGATCATCGCGCGGGAGCCTCGCAGATCGCCAGGGCGGCGGCGGTGACGGCGAGCGCCACCTCGGCGCGAGGGGCGAGGGACCCGGCGAGCACGAACTCGCCCGGCGCGTGGGCGAGCCCGCCCCGGGGGCCGAGGCCGTCGACCGTGCGGGGGACGACCCGCGCGACGTGGCTCGCGTCCGACGCGCCGCCGCGCCGGGCGGGCGCGACGGGGCGGCCGAGTCGCCGTCCCGCCTCGGCGAGGAGATCCCGCGCGGCGTCCCGGGCGTCCATCGCGGGCCACGCGCGATGCAGGTCGGCGTGGAGCGTCGCGCCGCCCACGGCGCCCGGCACCTCCGCGAGGACGCGGTCGAAGACGCCGAGGTCGTCGGCGCGCAGGTCGCAGAAGAGCTCGCCGGCGTCGGGCACGACGTTGAACGCCTCGCCCGAGCGCAGGACCGTGGGTACCGCGGTCAGGCGGTCGGGCCCGTCGGGGTCGTGGCGCGCGGCCACGGTCCGGGCCGCCTCGGCGAGCGCGAGCAGCGCGTTGGCCCCACGCTCGGGCGCCGCGCCCGAGTGCGCGGCGCGACCCGTGGCGGTCACCCGCAGGGTGCCGGCCGCCTTGCGCTCCACGACGACGGCCTCCTCGCCCCCCGGGGTGCGCTCGCCCGCCTCGAAGCACAGGCACGCGTCCCAGCCGCGGAACGCCTCGGCGTGGGCGAAGGGGGCACGCCGCCACTCCTCGTCGACGACGAGCAGGAGGGCGACCTCGGCGAAGTCCTCCCGCCGCGCGGCCAGGGCCCGCAGGACGCCGAGGGCGAGCACGACGCCACCCTTCATGTCCGACGTGCCCGAGCCCACGAGGCGGCCGTCCTCGGCGTGGAGCGGATGGTGCGCGCCGTGGGCCACGACCGTGTCGAGGTGGCCGAGGAGCAGCACGCGGGCGGGGCCGGTGCCCCGCAACCGGGCGAGCAGGTCGGGAGCATGGTCGGGCGTCGAGCAGGGAGGACGCTCGACCTCCGCCCCGACGGGGAGCAGCGAGCCGGCGACCGCGATCGCGTCCTCGGCCCCGGCGACGTCGCCGCTCGGCGAGGAGACGGCCACGAGCGCCGCGAGCTCACGCTCGGCGCGGGCGGCGATGCGCTCCGCGTGCTCGGACACCCAGGGGTCGACCATCGGCGGCGAGGGTACCCCCGCCCCATGCCCTCGCTCCGCCGCCGTCCAGACCCAGTCCCCGCCCAGCTCGGCCGCGTCGCACAGGATCTCGGCCTCGCCGCGCTGCTCGGCGGCAACCTCTTCGGCCGCCTCGCCTTCCATCCGTCGGTGGCCGGGATCTCCGATCCGCGGGAGAGGGGAAAGGTGGTCAACGCGGCGTGGCGACGCTACGGGACGGTCAACTCGCTCGGGCTCGCCGCGCTGACCGCGGGCTGGGCGTCGTCGCGCCAGGGCGACGAGCGCCCGCTCGCGCGCGTCAAGGACGTGCTCGTGGGCGCCGTCGCGGTGACCGGGCTGGCCACCGCGGTCGAGGGAGTGCGCTTCTCCCGCCAGGCCCCGGGCGGCGCGGTGGCGCTCGAGGACGGGGACACCGCGGCGCCCGAGGCGGGCGGGACGGCGCGGCGCAACAAGCGGTCGCTCACCGTGCTCGGGACGGTGAACGCGCTGAGCGAGGTCGGGCTCGTCGCGGTGAGCGCGGCCCTGCGGGACTAGGAGTACGCGTCACTATTCGCGACCGGGGACCCGCGCTCCGGCGGCCATTGGACCACTCGGCTTCGCCGAGCGGTGCCCCCCGCTCCGGCACCCCTACCGCCGGGCGATGTAGAGCGCCTGGAGGCCGCGGCCGACGCGACCGCGGGTGTCGGAGAGCACGCTCTCGGCCACGCCGGTCCCCGCGGGGTCGGCGCGGGTGACGGCGTCGAGGGCGAGCCACTCCCCCTCGGGCTCGCGCTCGAGGTAGACCGTGAGGTCGGGATTGATGAACTGGTGGGTCTCCCACGGCACGGCGGCGGCGACCCCGTTGCCGAAGTCCGCGAGCGCCGCCGCACGCTGGAGGCCCGAGGGCTCCTCGTCGGGGACGATGTCCGCCTTCAGGCGCATCCACAGCGTCCCCGGGCCGACGCCCCAGCCGCCGGAGACCCAGCGGTGCTCCACGGCGGTGCCGCCGAACGAATCCTCGAGGCCGCCCACGAGCGACTCGTCGCGACCCTCGCCGGGCGCCCCGGGCGGGAGATCGGGAGCCGGCAACTCGGCGACGGGCTCGGGCTCGCGGCGGATCCGCAGGGCGAGCGCGCGGCAGACGAGCTGACCTCCGGCCTCGAGCGTGGCGGCGAGGAGCTGGACGCGCCGCCCGGGGCGGACCGTCTCGGCGCGGACCCTGAGGGGCGCGAAGGGGACGGGGCGCAGGAGCTCGAGGGTCAGGCGCGCGGTGAGCATGGGCCCGGGCGGGGGGATCGACTCGAGCTCGCGGGCCACGAGCGCGGCTGCGGGCCCGCCGTGCAGCGCGCCCGGGTCCCACGGGCCGCGCGCCAGCGGGGTCGGCGACCAGGCGTCGCCCTCGGGCTCGAACAGGCTGGCCATGAGCGTGCGGCACCCTACGCGCCGTGCGGATCGCGACCTGGAACGTCAACTCGCTCAAGGCGAGGCTGCCGCGGGTGCTCGAGCTGCTCGAGCTCCACGCGCCCGACGTGGTCTGCCTGCAGGAGACGAAGTCCGAGCCCGGGGCGTTCCCGGAGCTCCCGGGCTACGCGGCCGTGCATCTGTCCGCGGGGCGGTGGGCGGGTGTCGCGGTCCTGGCCCGCGCGGGACTGCGCGCGGCGGCCCGTGGACTGCCGGGGGAGGCGGCGCCGGACGAGGCGCGGTGGGTGGAGGCGGACGTGGGCGGGATGCGCGTCATCTCCGCCTATGTCCCCAACGGGCGGGAGGTGGGGTCCGGGGCCTTCGCCCAGAAGCTCACCTTCCTCGCGGCGATGGCGGCGCGGGTCGCGGCGCTGCGCGGCACGCCGCTCGTCGTCTGCGGGGACATGAACGTCTGCCCCGAGGACCGTGACGTCTACCACCCCGCCGCGTTCTCCGGCGCGACCCACGTCACCGCGGAGGAGCGCGCGGGGCTCGCCGCCGTGCGGGAGCACGGCGGCCTCCGCGACGCCTTCCGCGTCCTGCACCCCGAGGAGCCGGGCTTCACGTGGTGGGACTACCGCCAGGGGCACTTCCACCGCAAGCTCGGGCTGCGGATCGACCACGCGCTGCTCTCCGACGACCTCGTCGCGGGGCTCGTGTCCTGCGGGATCGACCGGAGCTTCCGCAAGGGCCCGAAGCCCTCCGACCACGCGCCGTTGCTCGTGGAGCTCGCTCAGCCGTAGGCCCCGCGACGCGCCAGGGCCGCGGCCCCGGCCCGCGCCGCCCCGGCGAGGGCGTCCTCGACGTCCCTCCCTGCCGCGAGCTCGACCGCGAGGCCGGAGGCGAAGCAGTCCCCGCAGCCGTAGGCGTCCTGCGCCTCGCCCGGGACGGGAAGCGCCGCCCACCGGCCGGTGCGCCCGTCGGCATGGCGCCACGTCCCCCCGTCGCCACCGGCGGTGAGCAGGGCGAGCGTGGGCGGCGGGTCGAGCTCGTGCGGGGCCAGGTCCTCGGATGGGTCGCGCGCCGAGGCGACGAGGGCGTCGAGGCGTACACGGGCGGGGAGGATCGCCTCACGCGCACGGCCCGTGGCCACGAGCGTCGCCCCCGCGCGGGCGTGGCGCAGCGCGGCGGCGTCCCCGCCCGTGAAGTAGACGGCGTCGGCGTGGGCGAGCTCCTCCCACGCCAGCGGGTCGTCCCCGTGCGGCACGAGGCGCTCGCCGAGGACGAGGATCGTGCGCTCGGCGGCGGCGTCGAGGAGGGTGACGGTCCGGCGCTGGGGACGGGGTCGCGCGACCGCGTGGACGCGGACGCCGAGCTCGCCGAGGCGGGCCCGCGTGCGCCGGGCGTTCTCGTCGTCGCCGAGAGCGCAGAAGAAGTCCACGGGGTCGGCGCCGAGGCGGATGAGCTCGACGGCGGCCACCGCCCCGCCACCGCCCGCGTCGCTCCAGGTCTCGTCGGCGTGGAGGATCTCGCCGGGGGCGGGCAGCCGGGCGACGCGGACGAAGTCCACCCACTCGACGTGGCCGACCACGGCGGCTCTCAGCGGTCGCGCTGGTTCTGCATCCGCTCGCCCCATGCGCCGACGAGGGCGACGACGATGGGCAGGGTGATCAGCCCGTTCACGATGATCAGGAGCAGCAGGAGCTCGAGGATCTCCTTCACGGTGATCGCGGCGAGGAGCACGGTGGCGCGGATGGTACCCGCGGCCGGCGGGGCATGATCAGTCGCGTTGACGGCGCTCACGGTCATCGGGACGGGGCTCGGCGCGCCCGGCGTGCGGGTCGCCGGGGTGCTTGTGACCGGGCGCTCGGTGCTCGTGGGCGTGAGCACGGGCGCGGACGCCGAGCGGGCTTCGGCCGGGCTCGACGCGGTCCACGTGCTGCCCACGGAGGCCTCGCCGCTCGTGGCCGCCCGGCACGCGGGCGTGGTCCTCGATCCCGCCGACCTGGTGGAGCTCGCGGCCGATGCCGAGGTCTTCGCGCTGGACGGCGGCGCGCTGGCTCCGCTGACCCCGCGGTGGTCGGTGCGCGACCTCGCGCGGGAGCTCGGGCGCCCGGTCGTGCTCGCCGTGCGCGCGTCGGGCGGTCTCACGGCGGAGGGGCGCGGGGAGCTCGAGGCCCTGCGCGGCGCCGGGCTCGCCGTCCTCGGGGTGATCCTGACGGAATGGCCTGAGCCGCCGTCGCGGGTCCTGCTCGACGAGCTCGACCTGCTGGCCGAGCTCGGCGGGGTGCCCGTGGAGCCGCTCGCCGGGGCCGACCGTGCCGTGGCGGCCTGGATGGCGCGGGGCGACGCGCACGGTCCGCGGGCCACGGCGTGGGCGGGACCGACTCTCGAGCCCTACCTGGGCTGGGAGGGCGCCGGCGCGGGCGACCCCCGCACGACCCCCCGCCCGCGCATCATGCAGGTGATGCTCGAGATCGTCCAGAGCGAGGGTCCGATGGTCGCCACGCGCGCCTACGCGCTCTACAACCGCGCGGCCGGCGGGCGTATGCTGACGTCCGTGGCCCGCGCGCCGCTGTCCTCGGCGGTGTACTGGCTGGGGCGGGAGGGCAAGGTGGTCTTCACCGGGAGCGAGGACGCTCCGGGCCTCCAGGACGATCTCATCCGGCTCCCCGACACCCCTGCCGTCCGCGTCCGCGAACTCGGTCCGCGCACCCTCGAGGAAGTCCCCCTCGACGAGATCGCCGAGCTTGTCCGCCGCCTGCGCACGGGTCGCAGGCTGCCCGACGCCCACGCCAAGCGCGCCGTCCTCAGCGCCTACGGCCTCGTCCGCCTCACCACCCGCGCGGACTGCTACCTCGACCGTGCGCTCGCCCTCGCGGGGGAGGAGGCGGCGTGAGGCCGCGGCGCCGTGCGGTCTCCTACGCGATCGCGCTGGGGCGGGTGGGACTCGGGACGGCGCTCCTGGTGGCCCCGGATCGCGTGGGCGCGCCGTGGGTCGGTCGCGACGCCGGCCGGGCGGGCACGCGCGTCTTCGCGCGCGGGCTCGGGGCGCGCGACGTCCTCCTCGGGCTCGGCACGCTCGCCGCGGTCGACACCCCCCGGGAGCCGCTGTTCCTGGCCGCCGGCGTCGGCGCGGACCTGGCCGACGGGCTGGCCACCTGGGCCGACCGCGCCCGCCTGCCCGCCGCGGCCCGCGCCGTCGCCGTTCTCGCGGGGGCGGCCGCGGCGGCTCAGGCCGTCCTGGCGGCACGCCGATGAGCCCGCTCTACGAGTTCGCCTGCCCGGCGTGCGGGGAGGGCTTCGACGAGCTCGCCGCCGCCGGCGCCGCCGCGGCGCCGTGCCCGGCCTGCGGCGCCGCGGCCGCGCCGCTTCACCGTTCCCGCCCGGGCCGCCCGGATGGGCCTCCGCGGTGCCGCGGCCCGGGACTCCGAGGGCCGCCGGGGCGAGCGCGAGGCCGCGCGGAGCGAGCGGATCGACACTGCCCGGCGCGACCGCGACGCGGACTGACGAGGGGCACGCCCGGCTCCTCGCGCTCCGCGAGCGCGGCGAAGCGCCCGCCGGCGGCGATGAGCTCGTCCCACGTGCCCGTCTCCACCACGCGCCCGTGGTCGAGGACCGCGATGAGGTCGGCGTTCCGGATCGTCGAGAGCCGATGGGCGATGGCGATCGTCGTGCGCCCCTCGGCGAGATGGTCAAGCGCCTCCTGGACCGCGCGCTCGGTCTCGTTGTCCAGCGCGCTCGTCGCCTCGTCGAGCACGAGGACGGGCGGGTTGCGCAGCAGGGTCCGCGCGATGGCGATCCGCTGCTTCTCCCCGCCGGAGAAGCGGTAGCCCCGCTCGCCGACCACGGTGTCGTAGCCCTCCGACAGGCTCGCGATGAGGTCGTGGACCTGCGCGGCCCGGGCCGCCTCCTCGACTTCCTCGTCGGTCGCGTCGGGCTTGGCGAAGCGCAGGTTCTCGCGCACGGAGGCATGGAGGAGGTAGGTCTCCTGGGAGACGAGCCCGACCGTGTCGGCGAGCGAGGCGAAGGAGAGATCGCGTACGTCGACACCGTCCACGGTCACCCGCCCGCGCCGGGCACCGCCGTCAGGGTGCGCAGCATCCTCGACGGTGGTCGGATCGTAGAGCCGCGCGACGAGATAGCCGAGCGTCGTCTTGCCCGAGCCCGTCTCGCCCACGAGCGCGAGCGAGGAGCCGGGCGGCACGCGGAGCGAGACGTCCGCGAGCGTCCACGGACCCTCCTCCTCGTAGCGGAAGGAGACGCCCTCGAAGGCCACCTCGCCGCGGACGGCGCCGAGGTCCACCGCGCCCGGCGCCTCGTCGACGTCCACGGGCAGGTCGAGGTACTCGAAGATCCGCTCGAAGAGCGCGAGCGACGTCTGGACGTCGATCTGCACCGACAGCAGCGACTGGAGCGGGTAGAACAGCCGCGTCTGGAGGGTCGTGAAGGCCACGAGCGTCCCGAGCGACACGCCGGCCGCGCCGATCCCCGCGAACCAGAAGACGGCGGCAGGCATGATCGCGAAGGCCATCTGGACCGAGGCCATCCGCCAGCGCCCGGCCATCCGCGCGCGGACCTCGAGGTCCGCCAGGTCCGAGGACTCCCGCGTGAAGCGCGCGGCCAGCTCGGGGGAGCGGCCCAGCGTCTTGCCCAGAAGGATCCCGGACACGGAGAGCGACTCGGCCACGAGCGCCGACATGTCGGCGAGGCGGCTTTGGCGCACGGACTTGATGCGCTTGCGCTCCTCGCCCACGCGGCGGGTGAGCCAGACGAAGAAGGGGAGCAGGCCGAGCGAGAACGCGGCCAGCCGCCAGTCGAGCAGGACCATTGCGACGAGGGTGGCGAGCACGGTGGTGACGTTGGCGACGACCGACGTCGCCGTGGTCGTGAGGACGTTGTCGATCCCGCCGATGTCGTTGGCGATGCGCGACTGCACCTCCCCCGTGCGCGTGCGGGTGAAGAAGGCGAGCGAGAGCCGCTGGAGGTGGCGGTAGACCGACGCGCGGAGGTCGTGCATGACGCGCTGGCCGACCTGGTTGGACAGGAGGGTCTGGGCGACGCCGAGCACCCCGCTGAGGACCGCGGCGAGGATCATCCCGCCGACCAGGAGCGAGAGCAGCCCGTCGTCGTTGCGCGGGATGGCCCGGTCGAGCACCGCGCGCAGCAGGAACGGCGAGACCATCCCCAGCCCCGCGGAGACGAGGATGAGGGCCAGGACCGCCCCGAGCTTCGGGCGGTAGGGACGGAAGAGGCGGGCGACGCGACGGACGGGCAAGATCAGGAGCTTACTGAAGGTAAGCGCGACAAGGACCGGATCCCCGAGCGCTACGTCGGCATCGTCTACAACTCCTCCCCGAAGAGGCTGAACTTCGAGGTCGACGCGGTCTGCGCCGCGGCGAGCTCGGTCTCGTCGAACTTCGCCTCGGGCGCCGCAGTCCGCCACGTCGTGCCCCGCGGCGCGGTCAGGGCGACCCGGGTGGCCTCCCACCAGTCGCGCTGAGCGCCGCCGCTTCGCGAGCGGCTCACATCGCCTCAGGAGGCGAGTTGGTTGGCCATCGCGGCCATGAGCAGCATCCCGCCGTCCACGACGTGCGACGAGCCGGTCACGTAGCCCGCCTCGGGTGAGCACAGCCAGGCGATGAGCGCGGCCACCTCGCGCGCGTCGCCGGGACGCCCGGCGGGGATGCCGGGGCGCTCGGCCGCGTGGGGGTCCTCGTCCTCCTGGCCGGTCATGGGCGTGGCGATCTCGCCCGGCGCCACCGCGTTGACGGTGATCCCGTGCTCGGCCAGCTCGAGCGCCATCACCTTCGTCAGCCCACCGAGTCCGTGCTTGGACGACGTGTAGGCCGAGGCGCCGAGGAGCGGCACGTGCTCGTGGACCGAGGTGACGTTGACGATCCGCCCGCCACGACCCGCAGCGACCATCCGCCGCGCACACTCCTGGGCAACGAGGAACGCACCGACGAGGTCGGTGGCGACGATGTGCTCGAACTCCACGAGCGTCTTCTCCAGAAAGGGCGAGGAGTCACCCGTGCCCGCGTTGTTGACGAGCACGTCGACACCCCCGAGCTCGTCGAGCAGCGCGCCCACCGCCGACCGGACGGCCTCGCCCGCGCTGGTGTCGAGCCGACCCACCACCGCGCGCCGTCCTACGTCCTCGACCCCCACCGCGGTCTCGCGCGCGCCCGCCTCGTCGGTGTGCCAGGTCACCGCCACGTCGTGCCCGGCCCGGGCGAGCGCGACCGCGGTGGCCCTCCCGATGCCGGAGTCCGAGCCCGTGACGAGCGCGGTCACGTCCCCTGCCCGCGCCCCGTCTTCTCCTGGAGCTCCTCGATGCGCCGCGACGCGGCCGCCTTCGTGAGCGAAGGATCGAGCTCCTCGCCCGCCTGCTGGGAGAGGGTCTGGAGGTAGGACGCCTGGGGCGCGGTCATGGGCTCTTCGCCGGTGACCCAGTCGGCGGGGTCCTTCTCGGCGGAGGGATCGTTCGCGATGTTCTCGTTGGCCATGCCCGCCGTCCTACCCCGCCGGGGCCGGGGTCGCTCACCGTGCCGATCCCGCCGCGCCCGCGGATGGGAGCCCATCGGTCAACTCCGCCAGGCCTCCCGCCGCCGCGGTCGCCCCGACGAAGGCGATGAACTGGTCCACCATCGGTCGTTCGGGGCCGACGCGGGAGCGCATCACATGCCATTCGCGCGCGGCCGGCCCCGGCTCCACCACGATGGCGTCGAGGAGCCCGGCGGCGAGCTCCGCCGCCACCGCGTCGCGGGAGACGAAGGAGACCCCCAGCCCCGCCCGCGCGGCCTGCTTGATCGCGCCGTTGGAGCCGACGGTGAGCGTGGGGTTGTCGAGCCTGGCCCCGGCGAGAAACTCCTCGTTCACCGTTCGCGTGCCCGATCCCGGCTCGCGCAGGAGCCAGCTCCGGCCCTTCAGGCGGGCGGGCGCGACCGCGGAGCCGGTGGCCAGCGGATCGCCGGGCGCGGTGATGAGGACGAGCTCGTTGACCAGGAACCCGTGGGCCTCGATGCGGTCGTCCCGGGGAGGCCGGCCCCCGAACGCGACATCGGCCTCGTGCTCGAGCACCATGTCCAGGATCCGGCCGCGGTTTCCCACGCTCAGGGTCAGCCCGATGCCTGGGCGCTCCATCGAGAACGCGCGCATCATGACGGGGACGAAGGACTCGGCCGCGGTCGTCACCGCCGCGATGCGCAGCATGTGCTGGGCCTCGGCCGCCGTCTCCTGGGCCGCCCGTCGACCCTTCTCCAACAGCCCGATGACGTCGGCCGCGAACGGCGCGAACGCGGTGCCGGCCGGCGTCGGCCGCACCCCACGGCCCTCACGCTCGAGCAGGGTGGCCCCGAGCTCGCGTGCGAGGGCGGTCACGGCGGCGGAGACCGAGGGCTGCGTGACGACGAGCTCGTCCGCCGCGGAGGTCACCGATCCTGTCCGCACGACCGCGAGGAAGCTCCGGAGTTGGGTCAGGGTAATCGACACGCCCACGAAGCATAAGCAGAATCCTCAGCGTACGCGAGGACCTTCTGCTTGCTTTCGAAGGCAGATCCGCCATGCTCGGCGGATGAGCTCGACGCGCGCACCGCAGGCGGAAGGGATGGGCCAGCGATGATCGATGTCGCCTTCACGCGGGCCGAGGCGCGCCCGGCGGACGTCACGATCGTGATCGATGTGCTGCGCGCCACCTCCACGATCGTGCAGGCGCTGCATGCGGGCTATCGGCGCGTCCTGTGCGCCGACGGCCTGGACCGTGCCCGCGGGCTTGCGGCCCCGGGCCGGGTGCTCGCCGGCGAGCGGCACTGCGTGCGCCCGCCGGGCTTCGATCTGGGCAACTCGCCGGCGGACACGATCCCGCCGCGAGGTGACGAGCTGGTGCTGGCGACGACCAACGGCGCGCCGGCGATCGTCCGCGCCGCCGAGCTCTCGCCGGTGGTCCTGATCGCCTGCCTGCTCAACCTCGACGCCGCGATCGACGCGATCGCCGGCGAGGATGTGCAGCTCCTCTGCTCGGGCACCGACGGCCGCCCGGCGCTCGAGGACGTCTACGTGGCCGGGCGCATCGCCGCGCGCCTCGACGGCCCGCTCAGCGACGCCGCCTTGGTCGCTCGCGCGGTCGCCCACGCCTATCCGGCGAATCGCGACGCCCTGGCGGGGAGCGCCGATGCGGTCGTGCTGGTCGCGGCCGGGCTCGAGGCGGACGTCGAGTGGTGCGCGCGGGAGTCGGTCGTCCCCGTCGTTCCCCGGCTATGCGCCACCGAGCAAGGGGTGGCCACCGTGGACAGCGGGAGGATAATAGAAGAAAACCACAGGGTTGTAAGCCATACTTAGCTTGCTACTTCACCCTTTTATGGTTAGCTTGTGTCCATGCCGCGAGCGATGAGCGATGGGAGAGGACTCCTGAGATGACCCCGAGCAGCACGAATGGCAAGTCTGACGACGATGCGAGGGGCCGCTGGACCTCGGGCGTCACCCCGTACGCCGAGATGGGCTACTGGAACCCCGACTACGAGGTCAAGCCCACCGACATCCTGTGCGCCTTCCGCATCACGCCCCAGGAGGGTGTCGACGCGATCGAGGCGGCGGCGGCGGTGGCCGGCGAGTCCTCGACGGCGACGTGGACCGTGGTGTGGACCGACCGCCTGACGCCCTACGAGCACTACCAGGCCAAGGCCTACAGCGTCGAGGAGGTCCCCGGCACGGAGGGCCAGTACCTCGCGAAGATCGCCTACGACATCGACCTCTTCGAGGAGGGGTCGATCGCGAACCTCACGTCGTCGATCATCGGCAACGTGTTCGGCTTCAAGGCGCTCAAGGCGCTGCGCCTGGAGGACATGCGCATCCCGCCGCACTACCTCAAGTCCTTCCAGGGGCCGCCGCACGGGATCGTCATGGAGCGCGAGTACCTCGACAAGTTCGGCCGCCCGCTGATCGGCGCGACGACGAAGCCGAAGCTGGGTCTCTCGGCCAAGAACTACGCGCGCGTCGTCTACGAGGCGCTGCGCGGCGGGCTGGACTTCACCAAGGACGACGAGAACATCAACTCCCAGCCGTTCATGCGCTGGCGCGACCGCTACCTGTACTCCCAGGAGGCCGTGAGCCGCGCGATGGCCGCGACGGGCGAGGTCAAGGGCCACTACATGAACGTCACCGCGGCGACGATGGAGGAGATGTACGAGCGCGCGACGTTCGCGAAGGAGATCGGCTCGCCGATCATCATGATGGACCTCACGGTCGGCTTCACCGCGATGAGCTCCATGTCCAAGTGGGCCCGCGCCAACGGGATGCTGCTCCACCTGCACCGCGCCGGTCACGGGACCTACACGCGTCAGAAGACCCACGGCGTCTCGTTCCGCGTCATCGCCAAGTGGTGCCGGATGCTCGGGGTGGACCACATCCACGCGGGCACGGTGGTCGGCAAGCTCGAGGGCGATCCCGGCATGATCCGCGGCTACTACGACGTCTGCCGCCAGCGCTACAACCACGCGAACCCCGAGACCGGCCTGTACTTCGACCAGGACTGGGCGTCGCTCGCCGCCGTCATGCCCGTCGCCTCGGGCGGGATCCACGCCGGCCAGATGCACCAGCTGCTGCACTACCTGGGCGAGGACGTGGTCCTCCAGTTCGGTGGCGGCACGATCGGCCACCCCATGGGGATCGCCGCCGGCGCCACCGCGAACCGCGTGGCGGTCGAGGCGATGATCATGGCCCGCAACGAGGGCCGCGACTTCTACGAGGAGGGTCCCGACATCCTCGTGCAGGCGGCGAAGGGCTGCCCGCAGCTCGCCGCCGCCCTCGAGATCTGGAAGGACATCACCTTCAACTACGCGTCCACCGACACCCCCGACCTCGTCGCCACGCCGACGTCGTCCTAGGAGCACGAACATGAAGATCACCCAGGGAGCCTTCTCGTTCCTCCCCGAGCTCACCGACGACCAGATCGAGGCCCAGATCAAGTACGGCCTGCGCAACGGATGGGCGATCATGGTCGAGCACACCGACGACCCGCACCCGCGCAACTCACTGTGGGAGATGTGGGGTGAGCCGCTCTTCGACCTCCCCGAGGAGGAGGTCGACACGGCCATGAAGGAGGTGCGGGCGGCGCGCGAGGCGTGCCCGCACGAGTACGTGAAGCTGGTCTGCTACGACCGCTCGCTCGGCCGGCAGACGACCGGGCTGTCGTTCATCGTCGGCCGTCCGCCCGACGAGCCCGGGTTCCAGCTCGAGCGCACGGAGAAGGCCGACCGCCAGGTCCGCTACACGCTGCAGGCCTACGCGACCAATGCGCCGGTGGGCCGGCGCTACCGCGATCCCGCGCCCGCCTCGGGAGACGGTGAGTGACGTCCACCGTCGACTCCGTGCGCGACGACGCCACCGACGAGGCCGGAGGCGACAAGCAGTCCGCGGCCGACGACATCCGGGCGGTGCTCGCGGACATCGACTCAGAGCTCGTCGCCCTCGCTCCCGTGAAGACACGGATCAAGGAGATCGCCGCGCTCCTGGTCATCGACCGGCTGCGCGAGGAGGCCGGCCTGCACTCGGTGCGCCCGTCGCTGCACATGAGCTTCACGGGCAACCCGGGCACCGGCAAGACGACCGTGGCGCTGCGCATGGCCGAGATCCTGCACCGCCTGGGGTACATCGAGAAGCCGCGCGTGGTGGCGGTCACCCGCGATGACCTCGTCGGACAGTACGTCGGACACACCGCGCCGAAGACCAAGGAGGTCCTCAAGCGGGCCTACGGAGGCGTGCTGTTCATCGACGAGGCCTACTACCTCTACCGCCCCGACAACGAGCGCGACTACGGCCAGGAGGCGATCGAGATCCTGCTGCAGGTCATGGAGGCCGAGCGCGAGCAGCTCGTGGTCGTACTCGCCGGCTACCACGACCGGATGGAGGAGTTCTTCCGCTCCAATCCGGGGATGGGCTCCCGGGTCGCCCATCACGTCGACTTCCCCGACTACGACCTCGGTGAGCTCACGGACATCGCCCACCTCATGCTCGAGCAACGCGCATACGAGCTCGACGACGAGGCGGAGGACGCCCTGGTGCAATACATCGAGCGGCGCAGCACGCAGCCGCGCTTCGCCAACGCGCGTAGCATCCGCAACGCGATCGACCGCGCCCGCCTCCGCCAGGCCGCTCGGCTCTTCGAGGAGCCCGGCGAGCTCTCGCGCGAGCAGCTCATGACAATCGAGGCGCAGGACATCCTGGGCAGCTCGGTCTTCGACAGCGACGACACCAACCCCGTTTCCGACCCCGAGCCCGTGGGCTAGCCGAGGAGATCACCGTGCCCCGTCCCATCATTCTCGGAGTCGTGGGCGACTCCGCCGCCGGCAAGACCACGATCACGCGCGGGCTCGTGCGGCTCCTCGGCGAGGAGCACGTCACGCACATCGCCGCCGACGACTACCACCGCTACGACCGCAAGCAGCGCGCCGAGCGGGCGATCACTCCCCTGCACCCGGACTGCAACTACGTCGACATCATGGAGCAGCACTTCTCCGAGGTGCACGCCGGGCGGGCGATCCTCAAGCCGGTCTACAACCACAAGGACGGCAGCTTCGGGCCTCCGGTCTACGTCGCGCCGCGGCAGTTCACGGTGATCGAGGGGCTCCTGGGCTACCACACCGAGAAGCTGCGCGACTCCTTCGATGTGCGGGTCTTCCTGGCGCCTCCCGAGGAGCTGCGCCGCCAGTGGAAGGTCGACCGCGACTGCTCGCGGCGGGGCTACACCACCGATCAGGTGCTCGAGGAGCTCGACAAGCGCGAACCCGACTCCGCGTCCTACATCCGCCCGCAGGAGCAGTTCGCCGACATCGTCGTCGCGTTCAAGCGTGAGCGCGAAGACCAGCGCGATCTCGACGCCGAGATCACCCTGGGCGGCGGCCTGGACCACCCCGATCTCGCGCCGCACCTCAACGGGGGCGACGAGGGGCTGACGCTCACCGAGGGTGAATCCGACCAGACGCTGACGATCTCCGGCGACATCGACCCCGAGTACGCCGCGCAGATCGAGGAGGTCATCTGGGACCGGCTGCACTACGCGAGCCACCTCCGCTCGGAGCGCCTCGGCGAGTTCACCGTCGGCACGAAACTGGAGCGCTCGGAGTCCCTGGCCCTCGTCCAGCTGCTCATCGTGTACCACCTCGTCACGGCCCGCGCCTCCGTCGCGCTGGGCGCCGAGGGCTCCCGCGTGGAGGACCGGGAGGCGGAGAGCGCCCGGGAGTCGGAGAGCGACGAGAAATCATCGGACGACCGGGAGTCGGAGGGCGACCCGGAGCCGGATGCGGTGAGCTCCTGAGCCGTGTCTTGAGCGGGTCAGCCCGCGTCGCTCAGTAGCCCAGCGTGACCCGCACGAGGTCCGTGCGGGTCCGGAGGCCGCGCGCGCCCGTGGCGGTGATGCGCGCCCGGAGCAGCCCGTCCTTCGAGACGAAGCGCGCCGGGCGTGAGGTCGTGGTCCAGTGCGCCCGGCGGTCGGTTCCCGCGGCCCGCCGCAAGAAGGCGACCGACGTCCACCGGCGCGCCGCCCAGTCGTAGACCGAGACACGACGGCTCGCCCCCGGGCGGCTGACGTTGCCGTCCTCGAGGACCGAGACGCGCTTGAGCACCGCCTTCGTCGAGCGCTTGGTCGAGATCGTGACGCGGAAGTCCGAGGTCCAGGAGCCCCCGCGGCGCACCGAGCCGACCTCGAGGCGCCGGCCGTCGTCGGCCCGCAGCCGCGTCAGCGCGGTCAGCCCCCGGACGGGGCGTCCCGCAAACGCCAGGTAGCCGGTGGGCACGAACACGAGTGAGGCCGGAGCACGAGGCAGGGGGGTCGTCCGGGTGCTCGGCGTCGTGGGCGTCGTCGGCGTGGTCGGCGTCGTCGCCGGGGTGAGCGCGATCGCCCTGGCGAGGTTGACCCGCCCGAACCCGAACGCGTTGTCACGACCCGCCGCGCCGAGGTCGTCGACGGCCCGGTCGAGCACCCCGCGGACCTGGGCGGAGGTGAAGGAGGGCCGGCGCGCGGCGATGGTCGCCGCCACCGCCGCCGCGGCGGGCGTGGCCATCGAGGTGCCGTCGAGGAATTGATAGGCGGTGGGGTTGATGTTGCCGCCGCGGTCGAACGGCCAGGTCGAGACGATGTCGGTCCCGGGGGCGGAGACCTCCACGTCGGGGTTGACCTCCGAGAACCCCGACCGGTCGCCGCGGCGATCGCTCGCGCCCACGGAGACGACGTTCGCGTACCCCGCCGGGAACTCCAGAGGGTTGCCGGACCCGTACTCGTTGCCGGCGGCGGCGACCACGAGGATCCCGGCCCGGTCGGCGGCGTTCACGGCGTTCTCGAGTGGGTCGTTCTGGCCCCCCGGCGCGGAGCTCGCGCCGCCCAGGCTCATCGAGAGGACGTGGATGCCGTACTGCGCCCGGTGGGCGACTACGTCGTAGATGCAGCTGATGATCCCGATGTCGTCGCCCTCACCCTTGGCGTCGAGCGCCTTGCACATATAGATCCCGGCGTCGGGAGCGACGCCCGCGATGCCGCTCCCGTTGTTCGTCGTGGCCGCCGCGATCCCCGAGACGTGGGTGCCGTGACCGTTGTCGTCGGCACAGCCGGGCGAGACGGTCGTGGTGCTCACGGCGCTCACGCAGCCCACGACCTTGCCCGCGAGGTCCTCGTGCTGGGCGTAGACGCCGGTGTCGATGATCCCGATGGTGAAGCCGGAGAGCCTCGGATACGGACCCGTGACTCCGCCGAGGCCGAGGGCGTCGAACGCCTCGGGGGCGTCCACGTCCTGGTCGACGATCCCCGCGTCCTGGCTGCTCCCGTCGCCGACGTAGCCCGACTGCCCCGTGTTGTCCAGCCCCCACTGGAGGGAGAAGAACTGGTCGTTCGGGACCGCGGACGCCGTGTAGCGGCGGTTGGGCGCCGCCAGGGCGATGCGGTGATCGCGCCGGTAGCGCGCGAGGACGCGCGTGACCGACCGACCGCGGGCGATGCGCCAGACCTCGATGCCCTGGGGCCCGAGGATCCCCACGACGCGGGCGCCGGTGGCGCGGCGGGTCGCGGCACGCTCGGCGGCGCTGACGCCGGGGGCGAAGCGGATGAGGACCCGGCGGGGATCGATCGGCGGACGGTCGGTCCCGCGCGCAGGGCCGCTCGGGCGCGTGGGGAGGGTGGGATGGCCGGCGCGCCGCGGGCGATGGTGCGGCGGGAGCCGCGCGGGGCGGGACGTGGGACGCCGCGTGGACGTCGTGGGCGCCGCCGTCGAGGTCGGCGCGACCACCTCCGCGGGACCGGCGGGGGGAGGAGCACCCTCTGTGAGGGTGAGCGCGAGCACGCTCCCACCGCCGAGGGCGAGCGTCGCCCCGAGCGCGAGGGCCGTCCTGGAGCGTCCACCGCGCATCGCTGACTGTATACCCCTTCGCCCGGTGCAGTTGCGGCGAGGTGGACGATTCTCAGGGAGCGCTCAGGGGCCGGTCCCGCCCGGCTCGCGGAGCCGGGCGGGCGTGTTGGGGGTGGGTGGTGGGATTCCTACTCGTTCGCGCCGCTCTGCTGGGCGCCCCGGCGCGCCGCCTCGGCCTGCGCGAGCTGGCGGTTGACGTGGTCCCAGTCGAGGTTGCGGAAGAACGCCTCCACGTACTCGCCGCGGCCGTCGGGCGTCGAGCCGAAGTCGGCGGCGTAGGCGTGCTCGTAGACGTCGATCGCGAGCACCGGGACCATGTTGTAGACGGCCCAGAGGTTCTGGGTGTCCATGATGTAGTTGAAGAGCGAACCGTCGTTCAGGTCGTAGCCGACCATGACCCAGCCGCGCGCGGCCTTCGTGGCCTCGCGCACGGCGGCGTTCCACTTGTCGACCCCGTTGAACTCGGAGTCGATCAGCTCGGCGAAGCGCCCCTGGGGGTCACCGCCCGACCCGCCGAGGTGGCCGAAGTACAGCTCGTGGTTCTTGTAGCCGAGCAGGGCGAACGTGTAGTCCACGGAGACGGCGCGCAGCGGCGAGTAGACCTGGTTGCCCTCGATCTGCGCGTAGTCGAACTCGTTGAGGAGCTTGCGGCACTCGTTGGTCTTCTTGATGTAGCCCTCGTAGAGCTTGTAGTGGTCCTCCATCGTCTTGCGGGAGATGCCATCGAGATCCTTCTCGAAGGCGGCGAACTGGCGGGGCTTCAACTCGTCCCAGGGCATGGGGCTCCTCTCGAGCGTGTGCGGTCGGCGGGTGTATACCCACCGATCGATGCGAGTCGACGCCCACCGCCCCGCCCGCGCCTACACATCCCACGCCACGCGCAGCGCGTCGGGCTTGCGGAAGACGAGCCCGCGCGGCGTGGTCGGCTCCGCGAGCCGGAGCCCGGGCAGCCAATCGAGCACGGCCTCGAGCGCGACGCGGCCCTCGAGGCGGGCGAGGTGGGCGCCGAGGCAGATGTGCGGCCCCCGGGCGAAGGTCAGGTGGCGGCGCTCGGTCGCGGGGCGGTCGAGGTCGAAGGCGTCGGGCTCGGTGACGTGCGCGGGATCGCGGTTCGCGGCGGCCAGCGAGACCCGGACGAGATCCCCCGCGCGGATCTCGGCCCCGCCGAGGACCACGTCCCGCGTCGCGTAGCGGTCCACCACCGAGGCCGCCGGCTCCAGGCGCAAGGACTCCTCGACGGCGACGGACACGAGATTCCGGTCGGCCGCAACTCGGGCGAAGCAAGCGCGTTCGGACAGGAGGTGCCAGAGCATGTTCGCGATCATCCCCTCCGTCGTCTCGATGCCCCCGAAGAGGACCACGGCGGCGTCGGGGGCCGAGGTGCCGCCGGGCAGGGCGGCCCGCAGCGCGGCCACCGCGGCGGCGCCCTCGGGCGTGGGCCCCTCGCCGGCGGTCACCGCGGTGACCGACGCGACGATCGCCCTATACCACTCCAGGAGCCGTCCGGGCCCGGTGTCCTCGAGCCCGAGCGCGTGGCGCATCGTCTCCGCCGCGAGTGGCCCGGCGAGCTCACTGCGCAGGTCGCCGTGCCCGCGCGGCGCGAGTGCCCCCAGGAGCGCGTCGGCCTCGGCCCGCACGGCCCCGGCCAGCCAGTCACGGACCGCGCCCGGGCGGAAGGGTGCGACCCATGGCGCCCGGTGGGCGTCATGCTCGGCGCCGTCCGTGCTGAGCATGCTCGAACCCACGACGCGTCCCGTGGAGAAGCGGGGGTCGTCCACGGTGAAGCTCGCGGCGTCGCGCATCACCGCCTCCGCGAGATTCCGTGTGAGGACCAGCCAGCCTCCGAGCGCGTCGACCCACGCGACCGGCGCCCGCTCGCGCAGGCGGGCGAGCGCGGGATGCGGAGCCTCCTCGAGCTCGGCGAGTCCGGGAGCGGACATACACCGGCGACGCTAGCGACGGTGGGCCCTACCCTGCCCCGGGTCGTGGGAGCACGGACGGGACAGATCTTCGCCGCGCTCCTCGTGAGCCTGCTCGCGGCCGCCCTCTGGGCGGCGCCGGCGCGAGCGGTGACGACGGTCACGCTGGTCGCCGGCGCCGACCTCGGGCGCTCCGCGGTCGCGCCCCCGGCGACCTGGGACGTGCGGATCGACGGCGATCCGCCCACGCTCGCGAACCTCTTCCCGGCGCCAGTTCCGCAGACGCGCCGGCTCGTGCTGACCACGGGCCCCGGGCTCGCCTCGAGCCTCGAGACGTTCGCCTCCTGTCCCCGGGAGATCCTCCGCGACGAGGGCCCGGACCACTGCCCGGCAGGATCCCTGCTGGGCAGCGGGCAGATCGACTTCCAGTTCACCGCCCCCGGCGGCGCGATGTTCTTCGGGACGACGACCGACCTCCGGCTCGTGCGCACGGGGAGCCACACCCTCGCCGCCTACGCGGGCACCCCGGCGGGGCCCGTCCTGGTCCCGGCGAAGCTCACCGAAGGGGCCGGGGTGACCCTCACCTTCGACATGGGGCCCGCGCTGCGCCTCGGGGCGCTCCGCCGTATCCGCTTCACGTTCGATGCGGTCGGCCGCGGGGTGGTGTTCGGCGGCGGTCCGAGCGCCGGGCCCGGCGACCACCATGCGGCCTGCCGCCGGCTCCGCGGCCGGGCGCGCGATCGCTGCCTCGCCGCCGCGCGTGAGCGGGCCTACCGGGTCATCCCACGCTTGGCGGGGCACGGTGGCGCGCGGAGCCGCCCGCGGCTGCTGCGCGCAGTCTCCTGCACGCGGGGCCCGTGGACCTTCGGAGCGGACGTCCGGCTCACCAGCGGGGAGCCGGGCGTGGCCACGAGCAGCGTGCCGTGCGTCCCCCCGGTCACCGGGGCGGCGGCCCGCGCGGCGCGGGCGGGCGCGGCGGCGGCCCGCGCCGCCCAGGCGCGCGCGGCCGCGCCCCCGGTCGTGCCGATCGGGCAGCTCTCCACCGGCGCGCCCGCCTACCTCGTGCGGACGGGCGCCGGCGGCTGGGGCGTCCGCGTCAGCCGCGCGGGCGCCGCCTCGGTCTTCCAGGCCCGTCCCGTGCTCGTGGAGGCCACGCCGTCGGTCGACTCGCCCGTCGACGCCTTCGCCGTGCCCTACTCCGCGGTCAGACGCCTGCGCGGCGGGGGCGCGGTCGGAACGGCGCGGGTGCGCATCACGTCCTACCTCGCCCTCGTGGTGCGCGACGAGTGGCGGGTGCGCGCCGCCACCCTCCGGGTCTCGCGGCGCGTGCAGGTCGCCGGCGCCGGCGCCGGCGGCTTCGCCACCGCGGTCCGCGTCCGCCTCGACCGCCATCTCCGCCGTAACCGGACCGACGAGTTCCTGCCCGGGCAGATCTACCGTGGCACGGGCGGGATCGTCCGCGGTGCGATCGGCGGCCGCAACACGTTCCCGCCGCTCGGCCGGGGGGTCGCCCGCATCCGCGAGGACCGGCTGCCGGCGCCGCTGTGGGCCTTCCGGCTGCCCGACGCGACCTCGCTCACCGCGTTCGACCCCGCCCCGCGGGGAGGCACGACGGCGGCCGACAACGCCGACCGCCAGATACGCCCCCTCATCGACCGCCGCTTCGCCTTCGGTTCGTTCGAGGCCGTCCAGCCCGCCGACCGCCTCGACGTCGGCTTCTGGTACCCCGGCTCGGAGGGGCCGTCCACCTACACGGACGGCGGCTTCGCCCCGCTGCTCGTCCCGGGGTTCCGCCGCCGCTACAACCCGCTCAGCGACGGGGTCGTCCAGCGCTACACGACCGCGTTCCGCTTCGGCCGCGGGGAGGGGCACTTCGGCTTCCAGCGGGCGGCGTGGCGCACCGCGTGGTCGGCGCTGAAGCCGCGCGTCCACCCCGTCGACGTCGCCCAGGAGCGGCGGTCGCTCGTCTCCATGGTCATGGATCGGGTGGCGACGACGAACGGCCGGACGGGCATCTCCACGTTCTGGAACGCGGTGCTCGGGCGCTCCGCCACGACGCCCGGCACCGGCCGGATCCTGATGGGCTTCATCGGCAAGAACGTCGAGCTCGCCCACCTCCTGCTGCTGGACTCCGTGAAGCACCCCGGGCCGCAGGCGGCACGGGAGCGCCAGCTCGCGGGGCAGATCCTCGACTCCTTCACGCTGCTGCCGATGTCCCCGCCCCTCAGCGAGGGCTTCGAGCTGGGCGACGGCAGGCCGGCGTTCTACCCGCGCGGCGGCGTCGTCCACGTCCGGGCGCTCACCGACGGAGTGACGATGGCCCTGCGGGCCGGGGTTCTGGCCAAGCGCGCCCACCTCACCGGCATCACCACCCCGGACACGCCCGCGGTGGTCGCCGCCCGGCTGGGCCGTCCGCCCCAGGGCCCCGACGGCTGGATCGCCTGGGCGCGTGAGCTCGGGGAGTTCTTCCTGCGCCACCAGAACCCCGACGGCACGTTCCCGCGCTCCTTCCGCGCGGGGACGGAGGAGGTCTCGGACCCCTCGCCGGTCACGAGCGACCAGCCCGTCGAGCTCCTGCTGGAGCTGACCCAGGCCACGGGCGATCCGCGCTACGCGGCCGCCGCGCGGCGCGCCGGTGAAGCGCACTGGCGGCTCGCGGTGAAGATGGGCTCCTTCGCCGGGAGCACGAGCGACGCGCCCGGGACCTACGGCCCCGTGGTCGACAAGGAGAGCGGCTCCATCGCCCTGAGCTCCTACCTCGCGCTCTACCGGGCGACCCGCGAGCGGAAGTGGCTCGACCGCGCCCAGACGGCCGCCTCCTTCCTCGAGTCCTGGATCTGGGCCTGGAACGTCCCCATGCCCGCCGGCGTGGCCGCCCAGGATCTCGCCTGGAAGCCGGGCGTCCCCACCGTCGGCGTGCAGAGCATCACGACGGGCAACGCCTACGTCGACGAGTATTCGGCCACCGACGTGGCGAGCTTCACCAGCCTCTACCGGTACACGCACGACCAGCACTGGTTCGACGTCGCGCGCATCCTGCTGCACGACACGAAGGCGATGCTCGCCCGCCCCGGTCGCATCTTCGACCTCGCCGGTCCGGGCTGGCAGCAGGAGGCCTGGACCATGGGCACGCCGCGGGGGTCGGGCAACCAGCGCTCGTGGCTGCCGTGGATCACCGCCGTCCAGCTCGATGGCATCCTCGTCACCGAGGAGCGCGAGCCGGCGCTGTTCCGCCGCCTCGCCGCGCGCAAGTAGCGATCGCCCTCTCCCCGGAGCTCTCCCCCGAGGAGGCGGGCTTCGATGGCGCGCGTCTCGGCCGGATCGACTCCCACTTCGCACGGTACGTGGAGGACGGCCGGCTCGGAGGCTGGCTGCTGGTGATCGGCCGCGAGGGCCGGATCGTCCACGTGGGCTCGGCCGGGCACGCGGACGTGGAGGCGGGCCGCCCGGTGGCGCCGGACACGGTCTGGCGACTCTACTCCATGACGAAGCCGATCACCTCGGTGGCGGCGATGATGCTCTACGAGGAGGGGGCCTTCGAGCTCAAGGACCCTGTGGCGCGGTTCCTCGGAGAGTTCGCCGAGGCCCGCGTGTGGCGGGGCGGGACCGCGGTCCAGCCCGTCCTCGACCCGCTCGTGGAGCCCGTGCGGATGTGGCACCTGCTCACGCACACCTCGGGGCTGACCTACGGCTTCCATCACGCCCATCCCGTCGACCGGCTCTACCGCGAGGCGGGCTTCGAGTGGAGTGCCCCGCCCGGGCTGGACCTCGCGGCCTGCTGCGCGGCGTGGGCCCGGCTGCCGCTGCTCTTCGGACCCGGCGCGGAGTGGAACTACGGCGTCTCCACCGACGTGCTCGGGCGCGTGGTCGAGGTGCTCTCGGGGCAGTCGCTCGACGCGTTCTTCGCCGAGCGGATCTTCGCGCCGCTGGGGATGACCGAGACGGCGTTCTGGGCCCGCGACGCGCTCGCCCCGCGGCTCGCCGCGCTCTACGGTCCCGACCCCGCCACGGGCCTCGCCCTCCGCAACGACGTGCTCGGCTCGGAGGCGCTCCGCGCGCCGGGCTTCCTCTCGGGCGGGGGCGGCCTGGTGTCCACCGCGGCGGACTACCACCGCTTCTGCCAGCTCCTCCTGGGCGGGGGCGAGCTCGACGGCGTGCGCCTGCTCGGGCCCCGGACGCTGGCGTACATGACGCGGAACCACCTGCCCGGCCACGCCGACCTCGAGGCCTTCGGGCGCCCGCTGTTCTCCGAGACCACGTTCGACGGGGTGGGCTTCGGCCTGGGCTTCTCGGTCGTGGAGGATCCCGTGGCCGGGCGCTACCCGGCCTCGCGCGGGGAGTTCGGCTGGGGCGGAGCGGCGAGCACAGCGTTCTGGATCGATCCCGTGGAGCGGATGACCGTGCTGTTCCTCACGCAGCTCCTGCCCTCGAGCACGCACCCGATCCGCTCCGAGCTCCACCAGCTCGTGCATCAGGCGCTCGTCTGAGCCCCTCCCGAGGGTCGTGGGTGGGTGAGTCCAGAAGCAGGTCGACGTAGCCATCGGCCACGTCGGCCGGGGTCAGCCGTCCGCGCGGCCGGTACCACTGCGCCGTGTGGTTGACCATGCCGAGCAGCGCGGAGAGGGCCAGGCGGCGGTCGGGGAGGGCGAGAAGGTCCGCGGCCTCCTCCAGGGCGTCCTCGACGAGGCGCTCGAAGGCCTTCCGGCTCGCCCGCACGGCACGCCACTGGGGGCCGCGCTCGATCACGTGGCGCTCCTGCTGGAAGACGAGCATGTGGTCGCGGTGGGCGACGACGTGGGTGACCCAGAGGCGCACGAGATCGCGGAGCTGCTCCCCGGGCGCGCCGTCGGACTCCCGGAGCTCCCGCGCCTCGGCCAGCAGCGGCTCCATGAGTTGGTCGCAGATGCGGATGAGCAGCTGCTCCTTGGAGCCGAAGTAGTGGTAGAGCCCGCCGGCCGCGATCCCGATCTCCTCGGCGAGGTCGGAGACCGTGGTCCCGTCATATCCGCGCCGGGCGAACATGTGCGCCGCCTTCTCCACCACTTCCTCCTGGCGGCGGTCATAGCGCGCGCGGAGCGCGGGGCGGGCGGGCGGCGAGGCCATCGCCCACGAGGGTAGAGTTCCGAACCGAGGCTCGGAGTTCGAATGACCGTTCGGTACCCTGCGACGCCCATGAACTTCGAGCTCCCCGACGACCACGAGCTCCTGCGGCGCACGGTCCGCGAGTTCGCCGAGGAGGAGGTCGCCCCCGTGGCCGAGGAGCTCGACCGCACGAAGACCTTTCCGGTCGACCTCGTCCGGCAGATGGGCGCGCTCGGGTGGATGGGGATCCCCTTCCCCGAGGAGGTCGGCGGCGCGGGCGGCACGTCACTGCAGTACGCGCTCGCGGTGGAGGAGCTCGCGCGCGTGGACTCCTCGGTGGCCATCACGCTGTGCGCGCACACGTCGCTCGGCACGCAGCCCGTCTTCGTCTTCGGTACGCCCGAGCAGCAGCAGCGCTTCCTCCCGGATCTCTGTGCCGGCCGCAAGCTGGGGGCGTTCGGGCTGACGGAGGCCGAGGCCGGGTCCGACGCGGGCAACATCCGGACGCGCGCGCGCCTGGACGGCGGCGAGTGGGTCATCGACGGCGCCAAGCAGTTCATCACCAACGCGGGGACGGAGCTCTCCGGGCACGTGGCCATCACCGCGAGATCGGACGCCACCCACCCCGGCGAGATCTCGAGCTTCATCGTCGAGAACGGCACCCCGGGCTACGACCAGGGCGTGTCCTACCGCAAGATGGGCTGGAATGCCTCGGACACCCGGCCGCTCACCTTCAGCGACTGCCGTGTCCCCGAGGAGAACCTGCTCGGCCCGCGCGGGCAGGGCTTCAAGCAGTTCCTCCACGTCCTCGACATCGGACGGGTCGGATTGTCGGCGATGGGGGTCGGGCTCGCCCAGGGCGCGCTGGACCAGGCGCTCGCCTACGCGAAGGAGCGCCGGGCGTTCGGGCAGCCGATCTCGAAGTTCCAGGCCATCCAGACCAAGCTCGCCGACATGGCCACCGAGATCGAGGCCGCCCGCCTGCTGACCTACAAGGCCGCGTGGGAGAAGGACCAGGGCCGGCAATTCACGCTGACCGCCGCGCAGGCGAAGCTCAAGACGGGGCGCCTGGCGGTGCGGGCGAGCGAGGAGGCCGTGCAGATCCACGGCGGCTACGGCTACATCGAGGAGTACCCGGTGTGCCGCTTCTACCGCGACGCGAAGATCCTCACCATCGGCGAGGGCACCGACGAGATCCAGCAGATGGTCATCGCGCGCGCGCTCGGCGCCTGAGGCGTCGCGTGCTCGAGGACCTCGGCCCCGTCCTCGTCGCCAACCGCGGGGAGATCGCCGTGCGGGTGGCGCGTACGGTGCGGGCGCTGGGGCTGCGGAGCGTCGGGGTGTTCACCGCCGCGGACGCGGGCGCCCCGCACGTGGAGGCGTGTGACGTCGCCGTCCGGATCGGCTCCTACCTCGACGGGGAGGAGGTGCTGCGCGCGGCGCGCGCGGCGGGGGCGGGCGCGGTGCACCCGGGCTACGGGTTCCTGAGCGAGAACGCCGGGTTCGCCCGGGCGGTCGCCGGCGCGGGGCTGGTCTGGGTCGGACCGCCCGCGGAGGCGATCGAGCTCATGGGCGACAAGGGCCGCGCGAAGCAGGCCGCCACGGCGGCCGGGGTACCGGTCCTGCCGGGCGGGGAGGACGGCGGCTTCCCGGTGGTCGTCAAGGCGGTGGCGGGCGGCGGGGGCAAGGGGATGCGCGTGATCCGGGCGCCCGGGGAGCTCGCAGAGGCGACGGCGGCCGCGCGGCGGGAGGCGCTCGGTGCGTTTGGCGACGATCGGGTGATCGTCGAGCGCTGGATCGAGCGCCCGCGCCATCTCGAGGTCCAGGTCCTGGCCGACGCCCGCGGGACCGTGCTCCACCTCGGCGAGCGCGAGTGCTCGCTCCAGCGCCGCCACCAGAAGGTCGTCGAGGAGGCGCCATCGCCCGTCGTCGGTCCCGCGCGGCGGGCGGAGATGGGCGCGGCGGCGATCGCCCTCGCGCGCGCGTGCAGCTACGTCGGCGCGGGGACCGTGGAGTTCGTCGCCCCGGGTGACGGCGGCGGGTTCTTCTTCCTGGAGATGAACACGCGCCTCCAGGTCGAGCACCCGGTCACCGAGCTCGTGTACGGGATCGACCTCGTCGAGTGGCAGCTCCGGATCGCCGCGGGCGAGCGGCTGGACCTCGAGGTCGCCGAGCCGCGCGGGTGGGCGGTGGAGGCGCGGCTCTACGCGGAGGATCCGGCCGCCGGGTTCCTGCCCGCGACGGGCAGGGTGCGCCGCTGGCGCCCGCCCGCCGGGGTGCGGGTGGACGCGGGGGTTGCCGAGGGGGTCGAGGTCGGGACCGCGTACGACCCGCTCCTGGCCAAGGTGATCGCCCACGCCGAGGACCGCCCGACCGCCCTGCGGCGCCTGGACCGCGCCCTGGGCGCGTCTGAGCTGCTCGGCGTGGCCACGAACGTCGCGTTCACGCGCGCGCTGCTCGCGCGCGCGGAGATGCGCGCGGGCGAACTGGACACCGGACTGCTCGAGCGGGTGCTGCCCGACCTCGCCACCGGCCCGCCCGACGACCTCCTGCCCGCGGCGGCGTTGGCCGCGGCAGGGACTTCGTGGCCTCCGGGACCGTGGCGCCGCATGCTCGGAGAAGGAGAGGTGAAGGTCGGGGACGGGAGGGTCTCCGTAGGCGAGAGCTCCTGGACGGCCGAGATCGTCCCTCTCGGCGACGGCGCCGTCCGCGTCGAGCTCGACGGGATCGCGCGCCGCTACGTCGTCGCCGGCGATCCGCCCATCGAGTGGCGGTCTGGCCACCCATACGGTGGGCAGATCGCCACTCGCCGCCCCGAAGGGGACGAGGTGGTGTGGATCGGTCGGGACGGCTTTCAGCTCGAGGCGCGGACGCTGCGGCCCGACCGATCGGGAGCGGCGGTTCCCACCGGCTCCCTCGAGGCGCCGATGCCCGGCACCGTCCTCCAGGTCCGGGTGGCCGAGGGCGACGTGGTCGCCGAGGGCGACGTCCTCGTCGTCCTCGAGTCGATGAAGATGGAGCTCGCGGTCACCGCTCCCCACGCGGGGACGGTCGCGGGCCTCGCGCTCGCCCCCGGCGATCGGGTCGCGCTCCATCAACCGCTGCTGGCGGTGACCGCGGCGATGCCCGCATGAGCGCCGACCCCCCCAGCTTCCGCGCCGGGCACGAGGCGCTTCTCGCCGAGCTCGACGAGCGCCTCACCCGCGCCCGCGCGGGGGGCGGCGTCCGTGCCCGCGAGCGCCACCTCGCCCGCGGCAAGCTCCTCCCCCGCGAGCGCGTCGAGCGCCTCTGCGACCCGGGCGCGCCCTTCCTCGAGCTCTCCCCCCTCGCCGCCGAGGACCTCTACGACGGCGCGGCCCCGGGCGCCGGGATCGTCACCGGGATCGGGGTCGTCGCCGGCCGCCGCTGCGTGGTCGTCGCCAACGACGCGACCGTCAAGGGCGGCACCTACTACCCGATGACGGTGAAGAAGCACCTCCGAGCCCAGGAGATCGCCCTGCAGAACCACTTGCCCTGCGTCTACCTCGTGGACTCCGGCGGCGCCTTCCTCCCCCTGCAGGACGAGGTCTTCCCCGACCGCGAGCACTTCGGGCGGATCTTCTTCAACCAGGCGACGATGAGTGCCCGCTCGATTCCCCAGATCGCCTGCGTGATGGGCTCGTGCACCGCGGGGGGCGCCTACGTCCCGGCCATGAGCGACGAGACGGTCATCGTCCGCGAGCAGGGCACGATCTTCCTCGGCGGTCCGCCCCTCGTGAAGGCGGCCACGGGCGAGGAGGTCACCGCCGAGGAGCTCGGCGGTGGCGAGCTCCATGCGCGCCGGTCGGGGGTCGTCGACCACCTGGCCCAGGACGACGACCACGCCCTGGAGATCGTCCGCGGGATCGCGGCGACGCTGCCGCCGGACGCCGCACCGCCGTGGGAGCGGCTCGCCCCCCGCGGGCCCGGCGAGGACCCCGACACGCTCCTCGACGTCGTCCCGCCCGACACCCGCACGCCCTACGACGTCCGCGACCTGTTGCGCCGCATCGTCGACGGCTCGGCGCTCGCAGAGTTCAAGGCGCTCTACGGCGATACGCTCGTGTGCGCCTTCGCCCACCTCGACGGCCACCCCGTGGGCGTGCTCGCCAACAACGGGATCCTGTTCTCCGAGTCCGCGCTCAAGGGCGCGCACTTCGTCGAGCTCTGCGACCGCCGCGGGATCCCCCTGCTCTTCGTGCAGAACATCTCGGGCTTCATGGTCGGGCGCGACTACGAGGCGGCGGGGATCGCCAAGGACGGCGCCAAGCTCGTCACCGCGGTCTCCTGCGCCCGGGTCCCCAAGCTCACGGTGATCGTCGGCGGCTCCTTCGGGGCCGGGAACTACGGCATGTGCGGGCGGGCGTACTCGCCCCGCTTCCTCTTCACGTGGCCCAACGCGCGGATCAGCGTGATGGGCGGCGAGCAGGCGGGGGTCGTGATGACCGAGGTCGGCCAGCCCGAGGTCGGCGCGGCCCTGCGCGAGCAGTACGAGCACCAGGGCCGCCCCTGGTACGCGACCGCCCGGCTCTGGGATGACGGCGTGATCGACCCCCGCGCCACCCGCACCGTGCTCGCTCGGGCGCTCGCCGCCTGCGCCCGGGCGCCGCTCGCGCCGGTGGGCTACGGGGTCTTCCGGATGTGACGCTCAGGCGGGCTCGGCGACGGTGCGCGCGCTGACCGGGACGTGACTGCCGCGACCCGGGATGGCGAGCCCCGCGACCACCGCGGCGACGAGCGCGAGGGTGCAGAGGGCGAAGGCGAGCGTGTAGCCGTGGTTCGTCGGCAGGTGCCCGGCGCCGAGGTTGTCGGCGAGGAACGTGGCGGCGATCTGGGCGCCGAACGCCCCGCCGAGCGTCCGCATCACGGTAGCTCGTGGGCCACGGCCCGCGGATAGGGTCGGTCATGACGCAGAGATCAGCAGAGGGGCATACCGTCCACCGGCGGATGGCGACCTCGATCCCCGCCGCCGGCGCGCACCGCGCGCCGCACCCCGGCCGCCGCGACGGCACCAAGCACGCGACGCCTCAGACCGCGGGGGCGGCGGCGCTCACCCTGGGCGCCCTCGGTGTGGTCTTCGGCGACATCGGGACGAGCCCGCTCTACGCGCTGCAGACCGTCTTCTCGGCCGACAACCACATCGTGCGGCCCGACCAGGCCTCGGTCTACGGGGTGATCTCGCTGATCTTCTGGGCGGTGACGGTGATCGTCTCGGTCAAGTACGTGACGTTCATCATGCGCGCCGACAACGAGGGCGAGGGCGGGATCATGGCGCTGATCGCGCTCATCAAGGGGGTGCGGCTGGAGGGCCGCATGGCCAAGGCGGCGCTCGTCGCACTGGGCATCTTCGGCGCGTCGCTGTTCTACGGCGACGGGATGATCACGCCGGCGATCTCCGTGCTCTCGGCGGTCGAGGGGGTCGGGGTGGCCGCGCCGAGCCTGGAGCACCTCGTGGTGCCACTCACGCTCGTGGTCCTGACCGTCCTCTTCGCGATCCAGCGGCTGGGCACGGGTGCCGTGGGCCGGTTGTTCGGGCCGGTCATGGGCCTGTGGTTCGGCGTGCTCGCCCTGGCCGGGATCCGCCAGGTCGTCTCCGCGCCTCAGATCCTCAAGGCGCTCTCGCCCTCCTACGGGATCGCGTTCTTCGTCGATCACGGCGGGATCGCCTTCATCGCGCTGGCCTCGGTCGTGCTCGCGGTCACGGGCGCCGAGGCGCTCTACGCGGACATGGGCCACTTCGGGCGACGGCCCATCCGGCGCGCGTGGTTCTTCCTCGTGTTCCCCGCCCTGACCCTGAACTACCTGGGCCAGGGCTCGCTGATCCTCCACTCGCCGCGCGCGATCGACAACCCCTTCTTCCTGCTCATCCCCCATTGGGGACAGATCCCCATGGTGCTGCTGGCCACGCTCGCGACGGTCATCGCCTCCCAGGCGGTCATCTCCGGCGCGTTCTCCGTGACCCGCCAGGCCGTCCAGCTCGGCTTCCTTCCGCGGCTGACGATCCGTCACACCTCCGAGCACGAGGTCGGGCAGGTCTACGCGCCGGCCGTCAACTGGGGGATCTTCGTGGCGGTGGTGGCGCTGGTGGTCGGCTTCGGGTCCTCGGCTCACCTGGCCTCCGCCTACGGGATCGCGGTGACCGGCACGCTGGCCATCGACACGATCCTGTTCTTCGTGGTGGTCCGGGTGCTCTGGCACCGGTCGCTGGGGCTCGTGCTCGCCGGGGCGGCGGCGTTCCTGTTCGTCGACCTCGCATTCCTCACGGCGAACCTGCGCAAGGTCGTCAGCGGCGGCTGGTTCCCGCTGTCGATCGCGCTCGTGGTCTTCACCGTGCTGATCACCTGGCAGCGCGGGCGGGAGATCGTCACCCGGAAGCGGACCGAGGAAGAGGGGCCGCTGCGCGCGTTCGTCGAGGAGGTCCACGCCATGGACCCGCCCGTGTACCGCGTGCCCGGGACGGGCGTCTTCCTCAACCCGAGCGCGGAGACCACCCCGTTGGCCATGCGCGCGATCGTCGAGCACAGCCACTGCCTGCACGAGCACGCGGTGATCCTGTCCGTCGAGAATCTGAACGTCCCGCACGTCCGCGAGGACGAGCGGCTGGCGATCGACGACCTCGGTTACGCGGACGACGGGATCACCCTGGTCACCGCCCGGTTCGGGTTCCAGGACGAGCCCGACGTGCCGGCCACGCTGCGGCTGGCCAGCGCGCAGGGGCTCGAGCGCGAGATCGTTCCCGAGGAGAGCTCCTACTTCCTCTCGCGGATCACGATCGTCCCGACCCGCGCCCCGGGGATGCGGAGGTGGCGGAAGAAGCTCTTCGTCGCGATCTCGCGGAACTCGGCCAACGCGGTCGAGTACTTCGGGCTGCCGGGAGACCGTACGGTGGTGATGGGCGGGGAGATCGAGCTCTAGGATTCGCGCGCGTGCCCGAGATCTCCGCCGCCCGCTACCGCGCCGGCTCCGGTGAGCCCGTCGTCCTCGTGCACGGCTTCACGGTGACGTGGCGCTGCTGGCTGCCCGTGCTCCCCGAGCTCGTCGCCCGCTACGACGTGCTCGCGCCCACGCTGACCGGACATGACGGCGGCCCGGCCGTACGCCCGGACGAGGGCATCGCGCTGGCCGACGCCGCCGGGCACCTGGAGGCCGAGCTCGACGCCCAGGGGATCGGGACGGCCCACCTCGTCGGCAACTCGATGGGTGGGACGCTGGTGCTCGAGCTCGCCAAGCGCGGCCGCGCACGGAGCGTGGTGGGCCTGTCCCCGGCCGGCGGCTGGCAGGTGGGCGATCCCGAGGGCGCGCGGATCGAGCGGTTCTTCCGCCGGCAGCTCTGGATCACCCGGGCCACCGAGGGACGCCTCGGCGGGATCATGCGCCGCCCGTCCGCCCGCCGTGTCGCCCTGCGCGACATCATCCGTCACCCCGAGCTCCTGCCCCCGGCCGAGGCGGTGGCGATGGCCCGGTCCTCGCTGAAGTGCGGGGTCGTCGAGGACGTCTTCGCCGCAATCCGCTCGGGCGACGGCCTCCTGCGCGACCTCGACCAGATCCGGGCCCCGACGCTGATCGCCTGGGCCCAGCACGACCGCGTCCTCCCCCTCGAGCGCCACCGCCAGCGCTTCGAGACGGAGATCCCCGACGTCGAGTTCCGCGTCCTACCCGGCGTCGGGCACGTGCCGATGAGCGACAACCCCCGGCTCGTGGGCGGCACGATCGTGGAGTGGGTGGAGCGGAACCGCTCCTAGCTCCCGGCGATCTCCGGCCGCCACGAGGTCCAAGGGCGATGCGCTTCCCCCCGGGATGCAGGGGCGCCGTGCGCTACCGCCGCGAAGACGCACCACCGTTCCCGGCGCCCGGCGAGCACTGACGCTGCGCGTCCCCCGCGCACTGTGAGACCGTACGAACCTGCCGGCATGCGTGTTACTGCGGGGGATGCTCTATTCTTGCGAGCAGATATGCACTTCGCTGTAGAGCAGCCTCGGAGTCCGTTCCGCTACACCGAGCCGGTGTCAGGCGAGGAGCTCATCGGCCGAGACGGCGAGGCCGCGCTACTGCTCGCCCGCGCGCGCGATGGCAACAACAGCCGCTTGGTCGCTCCACGGCGCTTTGGCAAGACCTCGTTGCTGCGCCGGGCGCTCCGCGACGCGCAGGGCGAGGGGTGGGCGACCGTGTACGTCGACTTCTTCGGTGTGCTGACGCTCACCGACATCGCCGAGCGGATCGAGCGCGCCTACGGCGAGCAGCTCGCCGGGCGCCTGGCCTCCTGGTTCTCCGGCGTGCGGCGCATGCTGCGCCCCACCCTGCGGGCCGGGGGTGGCCCGGTACCGGGAGCGGTCGAGGTCGGCATCGATCCGCAGGGCGAGCCGCCGCTGCTCGACCGCCTTGCCCTGCCGCGACGGCTGCACGAGCGCCATGGGTTGCGAACGCTGGTGGTCTTCGACGAGTTTCAGGACGTGCTCGCCGCGCAGGACCGGGCCGACGCGACCATCCGCTCAGAGATCCAGCACCACGGCGACGCCGCGAGCTACGTCTTCGCCGGTTCGCACCTGGGCATGATGCGCGAGCTGTTCTCCGACCGCCGTCGCGCGTTCTACGGGCAGGCGGGCGCGGTCGAGCTCCCGCCGCTGCCCGCCGACGCGGTTGCCGAGTACATCGCCGAGCGCTTCGAGCGCACTGGTCGCGCGCTCGGCACGGTGCTCGAGCCGCTCCTCGAGCTCGCCCAGGGGCACCCGCAGCGCACGATGCTGCTCGCCCACGCCGTGTGGGCGCGAACTCCCACACAAGAGGCCGCCACCGAGGAGACCTGGGCCGCCGCCGCCGATGCCGTGATGCGCGACGCGCGCGACGAGTTTCGATCGATCTGGATCTCGCTCAAGCCGAGCCATCGACGCGTGCTCGCGGCCATCGCCGAGAACACGGGGCGTCTCTATGCCTCCAAGCGTCGCCACGGAGGCTCGCGCGGGGGCGCCATCAGCACCGCCGCGCGCGTGCTCGAGGACCGCGGGGAGACCATGCGCGACGCCTCGAGGCCGACCGGCTACCGAGTCACCGACCCGCTGCTGGCCGCCTGGGTCAACCAGGGACGCCCCGACGCATGAGCACCCCCAACGCCGCGACTCGCTTTGCCTTAGAGACTGTTGCACAAAGGATTTGGCGCGGTCGGTCCCGAAGACCACCTGGGATGACATAACCGCGAGCGCGGAGGTGGCCGGTGGCGACGGTGTTCGAGGTCCGCGACGAGCTGTGGGCGGTCGTCGAGCCCATGATTCCGCCGGTGTCGGTGCCCGAGAAGCAGGGTCGTCGGCCGGTTCCCGATCGGGTGTGCTTCAACGCGATCGCCTTCGTCTTGGTGACCGGGATCGCGTGGGCGCATCTACCGCGTGAGCTCGGCTGCTCGGGACGACGGCGTGGAGGCGGCTGCGAGATTGGCAGGCGGCCGGCGTGTGGAAGGCAGCGCACGAGGCGGTGCTCGAGCGCCTCAACGCGGCTGGCGCGATCGACTGGTCGGCGTCGGTGGTCGATGGCACTCATATCCGCGCTCTTCAAGGGGGCCTTGACCGGGCCGTCGCCGGTTGACCGTGGCCGAACGGGCTCGAAGCACCACCTACTCGTCGATCCTGCTGGCATCCCATTGGCGATCTCGCTGACCGGCGGCAACCGCAACGACGTCACCCAGCTGCTGCCGTTGGTCGACGGCGTCGGCCCGGTGCGAGGCAAGATTGGCCGGCCGCGGCTGCGCGCCGAAAGCCTAATCGCCGACCGCGGATATGACCACGACAAGTACCGCCGCGAGCTGTGGGCACGCGGCGTCAAGCCGATCATCGCGCGGCGCGCCACCGAGCACGGCTCGGGGCTCGGCAAGCTGCGGTGGGTTGTCGAGCGCACCTTCGCCTGGCTGCACCAGTTCCGCCGCCTGCGCCTCCGCTGGGAGCGCCGCCCCGAACTGCACGAGGCGTTCATGCACCTGGCCTGTGCCTTCATCTGCCAGCGCTTCCTGCGCGCTCGCTAACGCGAAGGCGTGTCGACCTCCCGAGCAAGGCGAATGTCGATTTCCCGTTCGACGTAGTTCCATTCCTCAGACGCGCGCAGTCGTTGGACGAGTTCCTCGAAGCCCGCCGCATCCTCAGGCGCGAACTCAAACCAGGTCAGAAAGTCGAATGGCTCTCCGAGATCGCGTCCGTGGTGCAGACGTCGCGCGACTCTGGGGAGGTACTCAAGGCCGGAGGCGACGTGGCGCGAGCTCTCCTCGAAGATGCGACGACGCTCGTCCTGCGCGAGCTCCCACCACGCCTCGGACTTCTTGATCGGAATCAGCGCAGCGCGTGTCGACGTCGGCCGACCGAGAGGCTCCTGACGCGCGACCAGCTCATCGTGCTCGCGCCGCGTGATGTAACGCTCGTTGCTCGTGACTCCGCGCAGGACCCAGGCCGTACCGTCGTCCGGGCGCGGGACGGCGGATCCTTCGAGAATCGCCAGACGGGCCGCGGGAGTCAACGCTGCGCCAGAGATAGTCTCGACGCGCTCGATGCTCCACCTGCCTGTACCGGCCCCAACAAAGGCAACGAGCAGCGGCGGCATCAGACGACCCTATAGAAGCCATCGCTCAGCCCGGGCGCCATGCTTTGTGCAACAGGCTCTTAGGGAGATGGGAGATGGTCTCTCTCAGATTGGGAACCACATTGGAACAACGGCCGCCGAGTTCATCCGGCATGGGCCTCGAGTCGAGGACTCGTCAATCAGGCGGGCCCGCTGGATGGGCGAGAACGCCTCGGACCCGGCCGAGGGCGAGCCGGCCGTCGAGGTGACGCCGGGCAAGGGCACAGGCGGAGTCGGCGCGGCGGCGCCCCGCGCCGACCAGGGGATCCTCGGCGTCAGGGCCAAGCGCCCGGCGACACGCGCCGAGCGGCGCCGCGGCTTTCTGCGGTGGTTGCTGACGGGCGAGCGGCCGGAGCCCTCTCCCTCCCGGCTGGGGGTCCTCGAGCCGTTCAACGTGGGCGAGGAGAAGAAGGTGGGCATCTGCTGCTCGGGCGGCGGCATCCGCTCGGCAGCCTTCAACCTCGGGGCGCTGCAGGCCCTCCGCCACGACGGCGAGCTCGAGGGGGCCCGCTCATGGGCAAGCTGACCCGCGCCCCGGTGCGGTTCGTGATGGCGCTGGCCAACCTCCGCCTCGGCGTCTGGGTGGCCAACCCACGGCATCTTGTGAAGGGCGGGTCGTGGCAGCCGGAACCCAGGGACGCAGCGGAGGCGGGGGCCGACTCCGCGAAGCCGCCGCCGGACTTCCTCAAGCGCCCGCGCCTCTCCTACCTGTTTCGCGAGATGCTCGGCCGCAACCGCGTCGACGCCCGCTTCCTCTACGTCACCGACGGGGGCCACTACGAAAACCTCGGGCTCGTGGAGCTGCTCCGGCGCGGGTGCGACACCGTCTACTGCTTCGACGCGAGCGGCGGCAAGCCGTTCGCGGCCCTGGGAGACGCGCTCGCGCGCAGCGAGCTCGAGGTGGAGATCGAGAAGACCCCTCGCCGTTGCTCCCGAGCGACGGAACAGGCCTGGCGACCGAGAGCTGCGGACGGAGGGTAGATCGCCGGCGCACGCTGGTCACCGCCGCGTAGGGATGAGGCTGCCGCCGAGCGCGGGTACGCGATGCACCGCCCAGCGGATGCCGGAGGCGCCTCGATCCTCAGGCCGACGGCTCCGTGAGCCATGGCGTGCGGACGCCCAGCAGCGTGCCGACACGCTCGAAGTGCCGGTCGAAGTGAAGCACGTCCAGGCCGGAGGTCTGCGCCGCGACGGCGACGGTGAGATCGGTGAGTGGCAGGCGGTGAGCGTCGTGGGAACCGCCGCGCGCGAGCTCGCGTATCGCTGCCAGCACCCCGCGCTGCACGGCCCGATCGACTGCGATCTCCCGCATGCTCTCGAACGCGCGATCGACGGCCGCGATCCCCTCCGGACCACGGGCATCCACCATCAGCTCGTAACGCACCGGCCAGCACCAAGCGACATCACCGAGTGCGACCGCGGTCAGTAGCCGCTCACGTACCTCGGGGTTTCGACGGGCACGCATCCATGCGGAGGTATCGGCGAGCACCGGGCGTTGGCCGTCCCACAACTCGACGCTCACGTGGCGCCCGGCGGAGCGTTGAGCCGATCGATCGCGGCCAAGTCGAGATCAAACTCGCCGCCGTCCATCGCTGCCAGCAACGCCTCCGCCGCCGCACGACGACCGCGACCGGCCTGGATCTCTGCCTCCGCACCCCCGACGGCGAGCCTCCGCACCAGCGTGGCGTCAGGCTCGTGCGTACCCGTCGCAGCACGCACACGCTCGAGCGCGCCGCCAAGCTCGGCATCGGCGGTCACGGCAATCCGAGGATGCTTACTCGGCATCGCAGGCCGAAGTGTAGCTCCCAAGAGTCACTCCAGGCGCTGTGCCGGCCGGCGACGCGCGCGGGTGGGCCCACCACCACCGCCAAACGGCCCCCGCCGAGCCCCACACACTCACCCCCCGGCGCCTACTGCACGCCGGCCGATTCACGACCTTGCTGCACGCTCGAGGTAGGTTGTAGCCAAATGGCTACAGATGTGCCGCAACGGGCGCTTCGCAACAGCACCGCCAGCCTGCTGCGCCGCGTCCAGGCCGGTGAGCGACTGCGCATCACCCGTCCACGGCCACCCGGTCGCCGAGCTCGTCCCGGTGGATCGTGCCCAGCAGTTCGTGCCCTTCGACGAACTCGTTCGCGACCTACGAGGCATGATGCCCCCCGAGGACCGGCTCGACGAAGAGCTGCGCGAGCTCGACGAGACCCCCGCGACCCGTTCGCGTGAGGCGAGCGCTCCTGGACACCTCGTTCGTCATCGCCCTCGCGCGCGGCGAAGACTTCACGCTCGGGGAACCGCCCGAGGAGGCAGCGATCTGCGCCGTGACCCTCTGTGGCCTGCACCACGGCGTCCTCATCGCCAGCGACGAGCAGCGCCCCGGCCGCCTCGCCACGCTCGTCTTCGCCGAGCGAGGCTTCGCGGCCCTACCCGTCGACACGCACGTCGCCCCGCATTACGGGCGCTTGCTCGCCGACACCAGACGCCACCGCCGGAAGAAGCTCGCAACGGCGGACGCTCTCATCGCGGCGACCGCAGCCGCCCACGGACTCCCGCTCATCACACGTGACCGCGACTTCGCCAACCTCGACGGCGTCGACGCCATCATCGTCTCAATCGAACGACGTCCCGCAGCCACCTTCCCGCAAGCCGCAAGGCGCAGCCGTCGAACGGCGGGTTCGTATTCCTTCGCCATCCTCAACAACACAAAAGGCCAGCACATACTGGCCTTCCGAGTAGCGAAGGCAGGATCCGAACCTGCGACCTTCGGGTTATGAGATGACCGGCCGAGGGTCCGGTTGCGTGATGTTCCCGCAGGTTTGGGGAGGGTTTCTGCCGTTGGCGACAGGTGCTCTCGCTCAGATTGGAACCATATTGGAACCACGAGAGCACTCATCGGGGCGCGGTCCCTGGCTCGGTCGGGTCGGTCGGGCGAGCGTCTGGGCGTAGAAGAGAAGCTCCTGGGCGATGAGCACGAGCTCGAGCCAGACGGCGTCGGCATCAAAAGTCGCGGAACGGCAGGTTGGTCAGGCCGCAGTCCTTGGCGGCCGGTTCACGCCCGGCCGCCACGCCGCGCACACCTCTCGGCCGAACGGGCTCGACGGACGGAGCTTCGCGCGGCGGCTCGGGAGGCGACGGCTCGACCGGCTCGGGTTCGCGCCCCGGCGCCGGCGCAGACGGCGGCGGCGCAGCGCCGCCTCCTCCGCCATGGCGTCGCGGAACGCGACAAGGGAGTTGATCAGGGCGTCGATCTTGTGGAAGGAGTTGAGACGATCGTCCGCGTCCTCAAGATCGAAGTAGATCCGAACGCGGTTGTCGCAGTCGGCGATCTCGAGCTCGATGCGGAGGGTCGGCGCCCAGCCGGCGCGCTTGCCCTCGGGCAGAGGCGGCCGCCCTCGGCGATCATCGGGACGCCTTCCCGTCGGGCGCGCCCGCGGCGCGCGCGGTAAGGCTCGACTCCACGGCCGCCTAGAGCGTGCGGAACCCCGCCATACCGGCGCGTCACTGGGCCGCCCGCCATCCCGGCGCAGTCCACCGCGGCTCGCCCCGACCTCCGGCCCGGTCCAGCGCGCCGGCGCCCTGGTCATCGGCATATCCAGCGGCGCCGTGCGCCAGGGCGCGTCGGGCCCGGACTGGCCGACGAGCCAGCGGCGCGCGTCCCGGCGCCCCATCTCGATGAGCTCGTCGATGAAGTCGCGATCGAAGAGGATGTAGCTGAGCAGCTCGCCCTGGAGCGGACTGCGGCCGCCGAGCACCCGTTCCATGAACGGGAAGTCCGGCGAGCGCAGGCCCCTCCAGCCGCCGTAGTTCGAGCGGAAGACCTCGGAGGCCACCCGCGCGATCGACCCCGGGCGCGAGGGGGCGACGAAGATGTAGGGGACCTTGCGGTAGGCGGGCTTGCCGCGGCTCTCGCGAAAGCGGCGGGACGCAGCCGTTCCGGCCAGCTCGCCGGCATAGAAGCGGTTGATGTTGCCCAGCGTGCGGATGTCCGCCGTGAGCGCGTCCTCGAGCAGCCCGTTGAGGATGTTCACCGCCCCGTCGGCCAGATCGGGTGGCGCGAGCTCGTCGGGGCTTGGCTCGGCGGCGTCGCGCGTGAGGGGAGTGGTCCCGACGACGACGACCCGCTCGGCGCCGAGGTCGAGGGCGGGCTTGATCGGCGTGTGCAGGCGTGTGGAGCCATCCAGGTACCAGCCTCGCGCCTCGGTGGGGCGGCTCAGCAGGACCGGGGGGAAGAGCATCGGCATGGCCGAGGAGGCCATGAGGTGCTCGACTCCGAGCGGCGCCGCCGCGTAGACGATCCCGCGTGAGCGCGGCATCCCGCGCCCGCCCGCGGATTCGACGAAGGCCACGCTCGCGCCGCTGCGAGCGGCGGTCGCCACGGCGGCGACCGCGTCGACGAGCCCCGAGCGCACGTTGCGGTGAACCGCCTCCCAGTCGATCCACCCGCGCAGGGTGCCCGCGAGCGGCGCGGGGTCCAGCAGACCTGCCACGCGGACCCGGGGCACCGACAGCACGCGCGCCGCGTAGCGGACCGCCAGCACCGCAAGCCGTCGGCGGAGGATCGGCCGCATGACGCTGGGCATGGTGACCTGGCGCCAGCGCGCGAGGCCCCGCTCGGCGCTCTCCTCGGGGTCGAGATGGCGCAGGCCGGCCAGCGCCAGCGCGTTGATCGCTCCCACGCTGGCGCCCGTGAAGATCGACCCGCGTCGCCCCGTCGGCGACAGCGCGGGCATGATCACCGAGAGCGCGCCCACCTCATAGGCCCCGCGGGCGCCGCCCCCCGTCAGGACCACGCCGACCCGCTCGCCGCCATCGCTCTCGCTCATCCGCGGGGGGTGGGCATCGGCTCGGGGTCTACCCCTTCGGGCGTCGCGGATCGCTTCCGCTCACGTGGGCCCTTCGGTCGACCGTTCAGCCGTGCCGGCCGAGCTCGAGCGTATCGATACGGGCGTGATCACGTGCCGCCGACGCGAGCCCCCGGTCCTTGGTCGCCAGGGGCTCGCCCAGGTGTTCGGCCAACGCGACGAACAGGGCGTCCGCGGCAGTCAGGTTCTCGCGCAGCTCCCATGCGCGCCGTTGCAGTGGAAGGGTGCCGAACAGCTCGACGGGCAGATCTCCGAGGTCGTCGATCGCGCCCCGGGCTCGCTCAGGCTCGAGCATCCGCCGGCTCACGTCGCGACGCATGACCGCGAGCACCTCGAAGACGAGCAGATCGGGCGCCGCAGCCGCGCCTTCGCCGGCGAGCAGCTCCTCGACGTCTGCTGCCACGCCGTCGGCGAGCAGGAAGTCGATTACGACCGAGGTGTCGAGGACGGTCACTCGCCGCCGCCGCGCAACCGCCGCACGGAGCGGGCGCTTGACTCATCGCGCTCAACTACTCCCCGCGCCCGGATGCGAGCCGCGAGCTCCTCGGGCGTCGGACGGTCGGCGGTGCGAGCGAGCACCGTTCGGAGGTACTCCGAGAACGATATCCCCGCTGCCGCGGCGCGCGCCTTCAGCGCACGATGTACCGGCTCGGGGACATCGCGGATCTGTACGAGTACACCCATACGAACCCCAACTCTAACCTACGCGCGGCATTGATGTGCAGGTAATATCGGTTCGATCGCGCGCAAGGCGCTTCTGTCGGCCGGCCGGCTGCGGGAGAGAAGCGATCGCCGATCCATGTCCCGAGGACGGCCACGAGCAGATCTGGTCGATCAGATCCGTGGTGCGGCGGGCGGGACGACGTTCACGTTCGTGACGGAGAGCATTGGGCCAGACGCGTACGGGGGCGGGCGACAGGGAACTCGCGATCACCAGCGGCGCCGGGGCGCGCGCTTCGACGGTCGTGTTCTGAGCTTGAGCCGGCACGCTCGCCCTCGGGAGCGCTAAGCCACCCAGGAGGCGTCCGCGAGCTCCTCGCGATGCGATCCCGTCGCGAGGTACACGCGGAGCCGGCGACCGTCGACGATGGCCCGGACCTTCTTCGAGGCCTCGCCGGGCGTCTTCGCCTCCGTGGCGAAGACCTCGCGGTAGCCCTCCTCGCCCGGGGCACGCTGCGGGTCGGTGGCGAAGACGAGATAGCCACGACGGGCCGCGCGCTCGGCGTTGACCTCTCGGATCCGCTCGCGCTCGTCTTCGAGCTCTTGAGCCCAGGCGATGAGGTCGATCTGCTCGCCGTGCGGGGTCATCGTGCGCACCATGTCCGGAGCCATGTTGACTCTAGGGCCAGACGTGCCGTCTTCGTCCCCGGGCACCGGTCCAGATCCGCCGTCGCTGGCATCGAGGAGCCGCCGCAGCTCGTCCATCGTGTCGCCCTGGAAGCCGTCGAAGAGCTTCTGCGGGACCTTCTCATACGCCCACTCGCGGCCCGCGAGACGGGTCGCGTCCCGGCACCAGCGGCGGGCGCGCCGGTCCTTCAGCGCGACGTCGAGGTCTTCCTGGCCCTTGGTCTCGATGACCAGGCACGTGTCATCGTCGAGGCGCAGGACGAAGTCGGCGTAGTAGTAGCGCAGCGCGCCGGCGTGCGAGATGTACTCGAGGGCGAACCGGGTGTTCATCGTGAGCTTCGCCCAGGCGGTCACGTCGGTGGCCTTGTCGAGGAACTTCGCGAAGCGGGCCTCGAGGGTGTTGTCGACGGGAGTGAGGTTGAAGATCGTGTTCTTGCCCTCGACCGTCTGCCGCGACCACGGGAAGGGCGGCGTTTCCGACACACGCATCGCGTTGTCGGTGATCGTCGGCTCACGCTCGGCGATCGACAGCGAACGGATCGCGTCTCGGAACGCGTTGGTGACGAGGGCCTGGGCATCGGCCTCGGCGAGTCGCCGGAGGATCACCTTGTCGTCCAGCTCCACCGAATCGGTGAAGATCCGCTCGCGTAGGTAGTCGCGGACCATCGGAGCCAACGTCGCGAACGTGCCGGCCAGGCGCTGCACACCGGCTTCCTTGGACACGCGGTGCGTGTAGTAGGTGATGACTCCTGACGGATCCTCGGCGTAGGGGACGAGGAACTCCATCTCCTCGATGACGCCCTTGCTGATGAGGTGGACACCGCGGTACCGCACGTACTCGTCGGGGGCGACCCGTGGCACCTCGAGTCGCGTCTTCGGATCGGCGATGTCCTCAGGCTTGAGCTGGGCGAGCGGGCTCTCCGCCTGCGAGATGGCCCGGGTGAGCTGGGGTATGACGATGTCGTAGCGGCGCTTGCCCTCGTCGGGGAAGATCGTCACCGCTCCCGGCTGGATCTTGTCGGCGGCCTGCCTCTCGACGACCAGACCACCGTCGAGCTCCTCCTTCCACAGGTCCCGGAACGCCTCATGCTCGATGACGACCACCCGTTCGTCGAAGCCCGAGCCCGGCGGGGTCATCCGACGCAGCCCTCGTCCGAGCGCCTGTTCGGGAAGGATCTTGTTCGCCGCGGTGAGCGCCCGCATGGTCACGACGACGCAGACGTTGCGCACGTCCCACCCCTCGCGGAGCATGAGCACGCTGACGATGCAGCGGATGGGGCTGTCGGGCTCGTCGACCTCTCGCGCGGCGCATCGCGCGACGTCGAGGTCGTCCTTGGCTAACAGGAGGGATTCGCCGTCCGGCAGGTCCCTGCCCTCCGGGCGCAGGACGCTGCAGACCAGTCACCGGCGAGCGGCAGGCCTTCGTGAGAACCATCCCGGCGCCGACCTTTCTACCGAAGCGTCTTTTGCAAAAGACGGATGTCTTATCAAGCATCTAGACGATTCCGTACGGATCTTTTCGATATCATGCCCGGAGTCGATGCTCCACAGGATTCCCCGGCTTGACGACGTCCCCGACTCGATGTCGGTCGACGAATTCTGGCAGCTCTTCGGTCAGATGGAGCATGAGGGGTTGGACTTCAAGCAATCACCGAACCACCTGACCGAGCCGATCGCCGCCATGAGCATGACGGAGGGGGGAGTCCTCGCCATCGGGGTGACGGACCGCCGAGAGCTGAAGGGGGCGACTCTCGATCAGAAGGCGTTTGATCGTATTTCGCGAGCGGCGAGCGCCTGCAATGTGCAGGTGGCCAGCGTTGCGGTCCGCGTCGATGGGACACCCCTCATCCTCGTCGGTGTTCCCGACGTGCGGGGAAGGGTGGTCACGACGCCGGACGGGCGCCTCCTCCGACGGATCGGTAGCGACAACCAGCCGCTGATCGGGGATGCGCTTGGCCGTTTCGTCAGGCAGCGCGAGGAGCGGGCCGCAGAAGATGAGCCACTGTTCGGCTACCCGCTCGAAGACGTCGATCTCGACCTCGTCAACGCCGCCTTGAAGGGTGATGGAAAGCCCCGGGCGGCTCGGCGGACGGTTATACGCGCGCTGATCGATCTCGGGGTGGCGCGCGTCGGAGACCCTCCACTTGGCGATCACGTCCTGCGTGCGGCGGTGCTGCTGTTCGGCCGCCGTCCCGACGAGGTGATCCCGGGGGCGACGGTTCAGGTCGTGCGCCGAGTGGGTGTTGGACCCGGACCGGGCGCCGTTTCGAGCAGGCGCGAGGTCTCCGCCCCGCTGCCTCGTGTCGTGGAGGATGTGCTCGCCGAGATCGAGGGCCACACCAGCCGATACGAGGCGGTTGTCGGGGCACATCGCGAAAGCTTCCCCGAGTACCCGACCACGGTCCTTCGCGAGGCGGTCCTCAACGCCGTCGCCCATCGTGACTACGGCCTGGAAGGCGCGACCGTCGACGTCACCATCTGGGACGACAGGATCGAGGTCCAGAGCCCGGGTCCGCTTCCCGGCCACATCACGGTGGACAACATGCGCGAGGAGCACTACTCGCGCAATCGCAGATTGATGCGCGTCCTCAAGTTGCTCGATCTCGTCGAGGAGTATGGAGAAGGCGTGGACCGGATGTATTCCGAGATGGAGTCACGTTTGATGGACCCCCCGACGTTCGCGGCGACGAGCGCCTCGGTCACGGTGGTGCTCTACAACCGCTCCTCGCTCTCCGTCGACGATCAAGCGTGGCTCGCCCTGCTCGGGCACATGCCGCTTTCGCCCGCGGAACGACGGTTGATCGTGCTCGCGCGACACGAGGGGCAGGTCACGCCTCGCTGCTTACGAGCCGCATTCGGAGAGGACGTAGACGTCGACGCTCTCATCGCCACGGCGGTCGCCAAGGGGTTGGTGATCCGCGAAGGTCGTGGAGGTGGGGCGCATTACGTCCTGTCCAACGAGATCATCATGCGAGCCGGCGGTGGTGGGCTGGAGGCTCGAAGCAGGAAACGGCAGATGCTGCTCGACGAGCTTCGCCGGCGAGGCAGTCTCTCGACGGCCGAAGCGGCGGTGTGGCTGCGTGATGAAGATCGGACGTTGGTCAAGCAGATACTCGACGACCTTGTTCGCGCCGGGGCCGTCCACGCGGAGGGTCGAACGAGAGCGCGACGTTACTTCGCTCTCTAGTGCGCTTGCCCGCGATCAATGTCGCGCACGCAGGCGGGGGGAAGGCGAAGGGCCCGGACGAGCCGGGCCCTTCGGAGGTAGCGGGGGCAGGATTCGAACCTGCGACCTTCGGGTTATGAGCCCGACGAGCTACCAGACTGCTCCACCCCGCGGCGTGGAGCACGCATCCTAGCGCGCCCTCCCCGCTCCGATCAAGGGGTGCTGCGGCGCAGGCTCCTAGCCTCCAGGGGTGCCTCCCCCCGCCCTCCGCGAGGACATCCGCAACGTCGCCATCGTCGCCCACGTCGACCACGGCAAGACGACGCTCGTCGACGCCCTGCTGTGGCAGTCGGGCGCCTTCCGGGCCAACCAGGACGTCAACGAGCGGGTCATGGACTCCATGGACCTCGAGCGCGAGAAGGGGATCACGATCCTCGCCAAGAACACCGCGGTCCGGACCCACGGGGTGAAGATCAACGTCGTCGACACCCCCGGCCACGCGGACTTCGGCGGGGAGGTCGAGCGGGGGCTGACGATGGTCGACGGCGTCCTGCTGCTCGTGGACGCCTCCGAGGGTCCCCTCCCCCAGACGCGGTTCGTGCTGCGCAAGGCGCTGGAGTCCCGGCTGCCCGTCGTGCTCGTGGTCAACAAGGTCGACCGGCCCGACGCGCGCGTGGAGGAGGTCGTCCACGAGGTGGAGGAGCTCTTCCTCGACCTCGACGCCGGCGAGGACCAGATCGACTTTCCCATCGTCTACACGAACGCCCGCGCGGGCACGGCCTCGCTCGATCCCGATCCCGACGCCCAGGGCGAGGACCTGGGTCCCCTCATCGACGTCCTGCTCGAGCGCATCCCCGCCCCTGCGTACGACCCCGATCATCCGCTCCAGGCCCACGTCACCAACCTCGACGCCTCCCCCTACGTCGGGCGCCTCGCGCTGTGCCGCGTGCGCCAGGGGACGATCCGGCGCGGCCAGGAGGTCGCCTGGTGCCGCGCCGACGGCGGCGTCGAGCGGGCGCGGATCTCCGAGCTCTACGTCACCGAGGCCCTGGACCGCATCGACGCCGACGAGGTCGGCCCGGGCGAGATCATCGCCGTCGCGGGCTTCCCCGACATCACCATCGGGGAGACCCTCGCCGACCCCGCCGACCCGCGCGCGCTGCCCGTCATCACCGTCGACGAGCCGTCGCTCGCGGTCACCGTGGGGATCAACACCTCACCTCTCGCCGGGCGGGACGGGTCGAAGCTCACCGCCCGCCAGGTCAAGCAGCGCCTCGACGCCGAGCTCGTGGGCAACGTCTCCCTGCGGGTGAACCCCACCGAGCGGCCCGACGCCTGGGAGGTCCAGGGCCGCGGCGAGCTCCAGCTCGCGATCCTCGTCGAGCTCATGCGCCGCGAGGGCTTCGAGCTCACCGTGGGCCAGCCCCAGGTGCTGACGCGCATCATCGACGAGAAGCTCCACGAGCCCGTCGAGCGCCTCGCCGTCGACGTCCCCGAGGACTACGTCGGCGTCGTGACGCAGATGCTCGCCCTGCGCAAGGGCCGCCTGGAGTCGATGACCAACCATGGGACGGGCTGGGTGCGGATGGAGTACCTCGTGCCCGCGCGGGGGCTGATCGGCTTTCGCACGGAGTTCATCACCGAGACGCGCGGCACCGGCCTGCTCCACCACGTCTTCGAGCGCTGGGAGCCGTGGGCCGGCGACCTGCGCACCCGGCCCACGGGCGCGCTCGTGGCCGACCGCCGCGGCGCCACCGCGCAGTTCGCGCTCATGAACCTCCAGGAGCGCGGCACGCTCTTCGTGGGTCCCGGGGACGAGGTCTACGAGGGGATGGTCGTGGGCGAGAACGCCCGCGCCGACGACCTCGACGTCAACGCCGTCAAGGAGAAGCACCTGACCAACATCCGCTCCTCGACCTCCGACGTGCTCGTGCGCCTCGTACCTCACCGGACGCTGTCGCTCGACCAGGCTCTGGAGTTCCTGCGCGAGGACGAGGCCGTGGAGGTCACCCCGCACGCCGTGCGGATCCGCAAGGTCGTCCTCGACAAGATCGGCCGGACGAAGGCCGCCCGCCGGACCCGCGAGCGGTCCACCGCGGCCTCGTAGCGCGAAAGCTAGTCGTCGCGGGGCGGCGAGGCGAAGACCAGGGCCTTGACCTCGGCGACCGAGGCGCCCCCGAGGCGCAGGGCGGTCTGGAAGCCCTCCGCGCCGAGCTCGCCGGCGTCGAGCTTGCGACGCACGGCGTTCAGCGCCGGACGCTGCTCGTCCTCGACGGCATCCTGGCTGGCCTCGAGGAGGATGAAGTGGCGCGGGCGGCGCAGGGCCGAGGCCATCCGGGCAAAGCGCTCGCGCTCCGCCTCGTCGAGCCCCTCGACGGAGACGATGGTCGTCTCCCCGCCCTCGAGCCGCCGGCCCACGGCGGCGTCGAGCACGTCGGCGACGCGATCCTCGAGCTCGTCCTCGGGTACCCGGTCGGCGAGCAGGTCGCGGACCTTCTCCAGGGAGAGCACCGCACCCCGGCTCTTGACGACCCGCTCGATGAACTCCTCGCGCTCGGCCGCCGAGGCGGAGGCGATCAGGACGAGGCTGCCCGGGGAGTAGCGCAGGCGGTCGGACGGGCGCAGGACCCGGCAGCGGACGCCGATGTCGGTCGGCCGTCGGGGAGCGCCATCGGGGCGAGGACGGTCAGACGACCACCCGGTCCGCTCGTCATGGCCGATCTTGACGTTGCGCGGGGGAAGGGTGGGCACCCCTTCACTATGCCGCCCCCTGGCCGCTACCCGCTCCGAAGGCGGGTCGCAGCCATGCTGAGGATCAGACGCCGACGGGCTCGGGGGTGGAGATGCGCACGTCGAGGCGCACGCCCTCTGCGGTCAGCGCCCGGGTGCGGTACGGGCCCTGCTCTCCGACGGTCACCACCACACCGCCGCCCTGATGACGGAGCAGGGGATGAGGGGGGAGTTGAAGTCAGGCATATCAGTAGACCTCAGTATAGGCGACTGAGATCTGCACCAGTAGGACGAGCGGGAGTGAGACGCGTCACACTGCGCGGGCATGACCCGCATCGGTGTCGTCGACATCGGGACGAACTCCACCCGGCTGCTCGTGGTCGACGTGGAGGGCGGGCTGGTCCTCGCCCGCCACGAGCGCCGCTCGGAGGTCACCCGTCTCGGGCAGGGCGTCGACGCTTCCGGGCGGCTGGCCGAGGAGGCCATGGAGCGCGTGCGCGGGGCGCTGCGCCCCTACGTCGCGCGGATGGACGAGCTGGAGGCGGGGCGCCGGGTCGCCGTGCTCACCAGCGCGGTCCGCGACGCGGAGAACGGCGCGGGGTTCGTGGCCGAGGTGCGCGACGGCTTCAGGCTCGAGGCGCGCACGCTCTCCGGGGAGGACGAGGCGCGGCTCACGTTCCGCGGCGCGACCTCCGAGCGTCCGCGCGACGACGACACGCCCCTCGTGGTCATCGACATCGGCGGGGGCTCGACGGAGATGGTGACCGGCTCGCGCGCCGAGAAGGAGTGGGGCGCGTCCACGCAGATGGGCGTGGTGCGGCTGACCGAACGCCATCTCCACACGGACCCGCCCCGCGCCGGGGAACTGGACGCCCTCGCCGCCGACGCCGCGCAGATCATCCGGAAGGCCACGCCGGAGGGGGTCTGCGAGCGGGTCCGCGCGGCGGTGGCCGTCGCCGGGACGGCGACCTCGCTCGGGGCGATCGACCTGGCGCTCGAGCCCTACGACCCCGACCGCGTCCACGGCCATCGGCTCTCGCTCGGGCGCCTCGAGGAGCTGCTCGCCCGTCTCGCCGCCCTCCCCGAGGGCGAGCGGCGCGACGTCGCGGGCCTGCATCCCGACCGGGCCCCGACGGTCGTCGCCGGCGTGCTGATCCTCCGCGAAGTCCTCCGCGCGTTCGGCCTCGACTCCTTCGAGGTCTCCGAGCACGACATCCTCCGCGGCGTCGCGCTGGACGCCGCGGAGGGGCCGCGAGCGACCTAGAAGAAGGGCGAGGAGCGGATGAGGCGCAGGAGCTCGGTGTACCCACGTGCCGGTCGCCCGTTCACCCACGGGCGACCGGACCAGACGTAGCCGTCGACGTCCCCGCTCCGGGTGATCTGCGGCGGCCGCCCGAGCGTGACGCAGTACTTCTGCCCGCCACGCGTGCACGCCGCCCCGGACCGGAACGCCCCGCGGTGCCGGAACACGGTGAAGGGCGCTCCGTTCTGCGCGGTGTCGACGAGGAAGTGCTTGCCGCGGATGCCGCGCTTGCGCAGCTCACGCTGGATCGCGTGGCCGTAGCTGACCTGATCGGAGCTCGAGGAGAAGTGGGTGAGGTCGAGGGCGAAGCCGCGCACCCGGCGGATGCCCGCCCGGCGGAGCATGTCGGCGGCCTTCGCCGCGGAGAGGTAGTCGATCGCCGACCCGTCGATGTACACCGTGGTGTGCTCGAGCGCGTTGAACGTCCGCGCCGTCCAGTCGATGAGCTTCAGATCGATGTTCGAGCCATGGGGCAGGCAGAGCGTGAAGGGCATGTCGGGCTGGAGGATGAGCGCGGTGCGGGCCCGGCCGAGCCCCCTGGCGAACTCCGAGATCCAGCGCTTGTAGTCCGCCTGCTGGGCGCGGGTCGGCAGGCGACCGCACGCCCCCTGCTCGAAGGGCTCCAGGCGGAAGATCGCCACCTGCACCCCGACGTTCCGGTTGCCGTGGGTGACGTCCTGCACGTACCGGGCCGCCGCCTCGCGCGCGCCGAACTTCCCGTTGCTCTGATGGAAGGTCGCGACCCCGGAGGTGAACCAGCGGAAGCGCGGCTGGTCGAGGATCTTCGCGAACGTCCCGCGGTCGGTGGCCGAGCGCGCCGTGTTGGAGTACGCGCTCGGGGCGTCGATGCTCGGTTCGCGGCTCGGGGTGTGATAGGTGCCGAACCTCAATCCGCTCAGCGGGTTCGCTCCGCTCGCCCCGGGCAGGCCGGCGTTCGCCGTTCCGGCGAGGGCGGGCGCCGCCGGGAGGACGGCGAGGAGGGCGGTCAGGACGAGGAGGGTGCGCAGGAGGTGGGTGATGTTCCGCATATCGGCCGACCATTCCGTATGAGGTAGGGATGAGTACGCCGTCTCGACGGACGTTCTGTTGCGTTCGCGCCAAGGAACCGGCAGGATCTCGGAGTACCGGGCGTGGGGGCCGTGTCACGACGTCCCCGTCCCGGAACATAGGTCCGGGCGTAGCCGAATGATTCGGCGCCTCCCGCCGTCCGGACCGTTCAGCGGCCCTCTCATGGCACGTACCCCTGCCCGTCCTGATTGGGCCTTGGTCTGAGAGTCGTCCGCACGGAAGCGGGCGGCTCTCAGCGTTTCTCGAGGTCTCTAGGCGAGGTTCGACCTGCGGGGGTAGGCGACCGTGGGGTCGGTCAGGACGTTGACGAGCGTAGGCTCGCCGGCGCCGAACGCGCGCTCGAGCGCCGGGCGCAACTCGGCGGGGGTGCGCACCAGCTCGCCGCCGGCGCCGAGGGCGCGGGCGACCTCGTCGTACCGCGTCTCCGGCCGCAGGTCCGCGGCGACCGAGTAGCCGTAGAGGAGCTCCATCGGGTGCTTCTCCAGCGCCCAGATGCCGTTGTTGCCGACGATCCCGACGACGTCCACCCCGTGGCGGGCAAGCGTGTCCCACTCCATGCCGGCGAACCCGAAGGCCCCGTCGCCGAGCAGGAGCACGACCTGGCGGTCGGGGTGGGCGAGCTTCGCGGCCAGCGCGTAGCCGGGCCCGGAGCCCAGGCAGCCGTAGGGGCCGGGGTCGAGCCACGCGCCGGGTACGTAGGTGTCGACGACCCGCCCGGCGTAGGAGACGAAGTCGCCGCCGTCGCCGATGAGGATCGCGTCGCGGTCGAGCACCCCGGCGAGCTCGGCGTAGAGGCGCATGGGGTGCAGCGGTGCGCGTGGATCCTCGCGCTCCGCGCGCTCGGCCTCACGCTTCCGAGTCTCCGCGTCCCGGAGCTCTGAGAGCCAGCGCGAGGTGTCCGGGGAGGGCGGGGGGCCGCTCGCGCGGCGCAGGGCGTCGAGCGTGGCCGGCAGGGCGCCGATCAGCTCGGCGGCGACCGGGCGCGGATGGTCGCGCTCGGGCTCGGCCACGTCGATGACGACGATGTCGGTCTCCTCGCCGAAGGAGGCGCCGAAGCCGAGGCGGAAGTCCATGGGCACCCCGATCACGAGAGCGAGGTCGGCGCCCTGGAGCGCCTGCGCGCGGGTGCGGGAGAAGAAGTGCTCATCGTCGGCGGGCACGCAGCCACGCGCGAGCCCGTTGAGGAAGACCGGGATGCCGAGCTCGCCGGCCAGCGCGCGCAGCGCCTCCTCCCCGTGACCCCAGTAGAGGTTGGTCCCGGCCATGATCACCGGCCGCTCCGCGGCGCACAGGAGCTCGGCGGCGCGGTCGACGCCGGCGGCGGCGGCGGCGGGACCCTCGTGAGGGGCCAGGAGGGCACCCTCGGTTCCGGCGTCCTCCGCCTCCATGAACACCACGTCGAGCGGGAGGTCGAGGAAGGTCGGACCGGAGTGCGGGGTCAGCGCGGTGGCCAGCGCGTCGTCGAGCAGGCCGGGGATCTCGTCCGTGACGCGTGCGGTCACCGCCGACTTCACCACCGGGCGCACGAAGGGCACGTGGTCGATCTCCTGTAGCGAGCCCTGCCCCCAGCGCATCTGCGGCGCCCGGCCGGCGAGCACGACCATCGGCGAGCGGTTCTGCAGGGCGCCGGCCATGGCGCTCATCCCGTTCGTGACCCCGGGGCCCGCGGTGAGGGCGGCGACCCCCGGCGTGCGCGTGACCTTCGCCCAGCCCTCCGCGGCGAACGCGGCCGTCTGCTCGTGGCGGACGTCGATGATGTCGATGCCCTCCTCGCGGCAGCCGTCGTAGATCGAGAAGAGATGCCCGCCCGAGAGCGTGAAGAGCTTCATGACTCCGTGGGCCTTGAGCCGGCGGGCGACGAGTCGCCCGCCGTGCAGGGTGCGGGTGGTGTCGGTGGCGGCCATCCCGCGCGGGAAGCTAGCCGTCAGGGTCGCCCTGGGCGTTGGGGCCCGGGGGCGGTGGGAGGCTGTGCCGTCCGTGGACCGACTGCCACAGGATCCGGTCGAGCTCGCGCTGCGGGACGCGATCCGGCGTGTTGATGCGCAGCGACTTCGAGAGCCGGGCGTTGGCCGCCGTGGCCGCGTTGCGCTCGTTCAGGGGGTAGGTCGCTCCGATCGTGTCGTAGGGCTCGGCGTTGCGCGGCGCCGGGTCGAAGACGGAGTACATCGGCGCGGCGTTCGCCGAAGAAGCCCAGCGGGCGCATCCCGAGGATGAGCTCCATCGAGCGGATGACCGAGAGCATGTCGTAGCGGTCGTGGACCACCGCGGAACGCTTCGTGTACGGGGAGATCACCGCCGCGGGCATCCGGTGGGCGTCGACGTGGTCGGCGCCGTCCTGCGAGTCGTCCTCGATGACGAAGATCGCCGACGAGCGCCAGATCTTCGAGTGCGAGATGAGCCCGACGATCTGGCCCAGGCCGAGGTCGTTCTCGGCCACCATCGCCCGCGGCGTGCGGCGGCCCGGAGTCGTGCCCTCGGTGTGGTCGTTGGAGAGCACCATGTAGTTGAACGCGGGGACGGAGTTGGTCAGCAGCTGCAGCTGGAGCTTCGTCCGGAAGCAGTCGAAGCGCGACTCCGAGAGGAGCTTGGCGCCCGTGGGCGGACTGGAGTCGTAGACGTCCACGCCCGTGATCACGTCCTTGCCGATGGACGCGTCGTTCGGATAGCAGTTCACGGGCGCCCCGATCCCGAGGTCGGACTTCAGGAACTTCTGGGTGATGAGCGTGGTGTCGGAGAGCGAGCGGTCCTTGTCGGGGACCAGTCCGATCACCCCGGCGATGGCCTCGCCGTAGTTGAAGTAGGAGATCCCCTGGCGCTCGGCCTGGTCGAAGAGGAAGCCCGTCCCGGGGAACGTCGCCGTGTAGACCCCGAAGTCGTAGGGCCGCCCGCGCTTGGCGTAGTTCTGCTGCCAGGCCTTGTGGACGTAGTCCGAGACGGCGCCGGCGCTCGTCCAGAAGTGCCCGTCGATCGACGCCTCGGAGTTCGCGTAGACGTGATCGAGCAGCCCGAACCGGCGCGCCAGCGCGTGGATGTTCGGCGTGATGCGGCGGCCGAAGAGCGTGAGCGCGGAGTCACCGTCGCCGCGCTGGTCGTCGCCGAGGACCTGATCGTAGGTCCGGTTCTCGCGCACGACGTAGAACACGTGCTTGATGGGGCCGCCGGCGCGCAGCGGTGTGCCCGGGGGCGCGACCCGGACGTTCGTCGGGTGCACGTCGCGGTCCGCCGTCCGCGTGAGGGCGCGGATGCGCCCGTCGCCCGGGAAGGCCTGGACCCCCACGAAGCCGTCGGAGAGGACGGCGCTGCCCGGGTGGCGCAGGAGGGAGTCGTCCGACGTGGCGTAGGGGTTGGGGCCGTTGCGGTTCGGGCCCGAGCCGAAGCCCTTGCCCGCGATCCACACGAGCCGCCCCGGGGTGCGCCCGCGGCGCGGCAGCACGTGCACGTCGGCGGGGTACGCGGCGGTGGGGATGCGCCCGAGGAGCGCGAAGGGCTTGCGGCCCGGGACCTGGAGGGCGAAGGCGGCGATCTCGTCCCCACCCGCCTCGGCGACGAGGAGCCGCCGGCCGTCGGGCGTGACCTCGAGCGCGACGGGCGAGACGCCGCGTCCCTCGGGCCGCTCCACGGACAGCGGAGGCTGCACCGTCAGCGTGCGGGTGTCGATCACCCCCACCTGGTCGGTGTTGGCCACCGCCACGAACGCCCGCCCGCCGCGGGGGTCGAGCGCGATCGCCTCCGGATGGGAGAGGTGCGAGGAGACCTGGAGCTGCTTGACGACCTGCGCCGCGTCGAGGTCGACCACGGAGACCGTGCCGTCGGTCTCGTTGGACACCAGGCCCGTCTTCCCGTCCGGGAGGATGGCCGCCCCGTAGGGGAAGTGGCCGGTGGCCACGGTCCGGACGGCGCCGGACTCCACGTCGACGATCGCCGCGGCATCGGCCAGGTTGAGGGGGACGAGGAGCCGTGCGCCGTCGGGCGACAGGGCGAGGCGGTCGGGATAGCTCGTCTTCCCGCTCGTCTTCGGGGGGAAGCTCTGCGGCACGGGCGCGGAGGCGGGGGGCGGGACGGCGATCGTCCTGAGCTCACGGGCGCGTCCCCGCGCGTTCCAGGTGAAGACGTGCACGACGTCTCCGGCGCGGCCGGGCAGGTCGGGACGCTTCTCGTCGGCGTCGGGGGAGTCCTGGAGGCCCGACACGTAGGCCAACCGCCGCCGCGAGTCCAGCGCGATCCCACCCGACGCGCCCGGCAGCCCGAGGGTCTGCACCACGCGCGGCCGGCTCTGGGCCAGCGACACGATCCGGACGTCGTTGCGCGCGCGACCGGTGGACACCGTCCAGTAGAAGCGCCCGTCGGCGGTGACCGCCCCGCCCGTCGGGAAGTTGCCGAGGCGGACCAGGCGCGCGTCGGGGCGCAGCACGCGGCCGAACACGGTCTGGTGATGGGCGAGGCGCCCGGGGATGATCCCGGCCGCGAGGGCGGCGCCGGCGCCCGCCAACACGAGGACGGCGAGGACGACGAAGAGGCGGCGACGGGGGCCGAACATCAGAAGGGGATCCTCCGGGTCTCGGTGCCGCCCCGGACCGAGGCGGTCACGATCGCGGTGCCGTGGGCGGCGGGCAGCCGGGTCCGGACCCGCTGGCACGGGAGCGTCGAACGTGTCGGACCGACGGGCCGTGGAGCTCCACGCCGGCGGGCGAGGGCCACGCGCACCCGTCCGCCGCGCCGCAGCTTGACCTCGAGCGACGGGCGCCGCGCCGTCCCCTGGAAGACGACCGCCCGCCGGATGAGGCCGCCGCGGCGGAAGCGCCCGCGCACGGGCCGGGGTGGACGGACGTCATAGCACGTGAAGAGCGACGGCCCGAACGTGGTCAGGCCCGGCCGCGCCGCGTAGCCGAGATGGTCGAGGCCGTAGAGGTCCTCGAGCGTGCGCAGCAGCGAGAAGTGGTTGTAGGCCTGGAGGTCGATCGTCCCCGGGTCGACGAAGGGCGAGAGGACCACGGCGCCGATCCGTCCCCCCCCGCGCCCGAGGACGATCCCGCCGTTGTTCGGCGTGTTCGGAAACTGGGGCTCGTCGCAGCACGCGCTCGCGTCGTCGAGGAGCCCCCTCGCCTCGGCCTCGTCGAAGGTGATGACGAGCATCCCGTCGCGCTTGTACGCGGGCGACGCGAGGATCCGCGGTACCCATGTCCGCAGAAAGCCGTCGGCGGACGCCAGCCCGCCCGGGCGGCGGTCGACGCACGGCGCGTCGTGGGCGTCCTCGCAGAGATCGGGGGTGATGAAGGAGAAGTTCGGAGTGGTGCTCACGGATCTCAGATCCCCCGGCAGCGCGCCGAGCTCGACGTCTCGCTTCGCGCACTCGGGCGAGCCGATGATCGACTCGAAGTAGACGAACGGGTTGTGCCGGGCGGCGTACTGGTGGCCGGGCTGCGCGCTCTGGGTCGGGTCTGGGGCGCCGAGCGCGGGGTGCTGGCACGGCGACTCCATCCCCTGCATGTAGCCCTTCCAGCTCATCCCCTTGGCCACGAGCTGATCGGCCAGAGTCTGCACGCGCGCGGGATACACGCACCCGGTACCCAGCACCTGCCCGTCGTCGATCGGGAGCGCGGGAAGGACGGGGGTGAAGAGGGGACAGTCGGCCTGGGTCTGCAGGTTCGAGCCCTGGCCCGAGAGCAGCCCGAGGTAGTTCCCCAGCGAGAAGTGGGTGATCCCGTAGAAGTTCGGCACGAGCGCGCCCTGGGCGGGCAGCGTGTCGGAGAGGTAGGTCGACCGCGTGGGCAGGGCGCCGAAGCTCTCGTCGAAGTTCTTGTTCTCCAGGAAGAGGACCCAGACGTGCTTGACCGGCGCCGCGCCGGCACGGGCGGGCATGCCGAGCGCGACGGCGGTCAGCAGGAGGGCGAGGAGGAGTCCGATCCGTCCCATGAGGGGGCGAGCGTGCCGCCCAGAGCGGCGGGTCTTGTGGCGGAGCTGTTACCAGACACCGGCGGTGACGGGGACCACCTCGGCGTGGTGGGTCGCTCAGCCCGCGGCGGCGCGGGCCACGGCGGCCGCGAGGGCGTCCTCGCCGCACACGAGCGTCCCGTCCAGGATCAGCGCGGGGAGGGCTTCGGCGCCGCGCTCGACGATGCGTCCGGCCTCGCGCGCCAGCTCGTCGTCCCACGCGGGATCGGCGGCGGCGAGCAGCGCGGCAGCGGGCGGCAGCCCGGCCGCGGCCGCGGCCTCGGCGAGCGTGTCGGGATCGTCGAGGCAGAAGCCTCCCCCGTAGGCGAGCCGGCCCGCGGCGAGCGCGAAGGGGCCACCATGCCCGATGGAGGCGGCGAAGGCCGAGGCCCGGCGCACGCCGTCCCCGCCCGGCCGCTCCGGCCACACGAGGGGGAGGCGCAGCGTCGCCGCGCGTGCTTCTGCTCGCGCGCGGACGTCAACGGGCGCCTCGCGGCCGAGGGCCACGAGCTCGCCGTCCACCGGGCGCCACTCGACCTGACCGAAGAGCCGCTCGACGCCCTCCGCGGCGAGATACGTCCACGGCGAGGCGACGTCGAAGGCGAACAGGACCGGCGAGCGGTTTATCCGCCCGGCGACCGGCGCGCCTCCCGAGCGCGCCGGCCGTCGTTTCGCCCTGTGGGCCTCGAGATCGATGACCGTACCCATGCTGTCCTCAATGGGGCACAACGCGGGCCACGGATGGAACTTGCGGCGATGTTGGACGAACGGTCGATACCGGCATGTGACCATCGGCGCTTTCGTCTAGGGTCTGACGGGGAAGGATTCCAGCGCACTGCCGCACCGGAGGGAAGGGAACCCATGCCGATCGCGCCGCCCCGAAAGCGTCACCCCTACGACCAGTGGGCCCCCGACGCCCGCGCGCTCGATCTCGTGGGCGACAAGTGGACGCTGCTCATCGTCCGGGACCTCATGACGGGTCCGCGCCGCTTCGTCGAGATCCAGCGGATCCTGCCGGGCATCTCGACCGAGCAGCTCCGCACCCGGCTGAACCGGATGGTCGCCGACGGGCTGCTCTCCCGCCAGCGCTACCGCGAGGTGCCGCCGCGCGTCGACTACGAGCTGACCGAGCGGGCGCGCGAGCTCGCGCCCGTCCTCGCCGAGCTCGGACGCTGGGGCTACAACTGGACCTGGGGTGCCCCGCGCCCGGGCGAGGAGATCGACGTGGGGGCGATGCTGCGCCTCGCCCCCGGCCTGCTGGCACCGCCGGCGAAGCTGCGCGGAACGCTGGCGATCACCGTCTCGGCACGTTCGAAGGGGCGGCCCGAGCTGTCATACGTGCTCACCGCCCGGGACGGTCGCGTCGCGGTGACGGAGGGCGCGGCGCCCGGCGCCGACGCCCGCGTCCACGGCGCGGAGCCGGCGTGGATCTCGGCCCTCGGGCCCGGGGGGTCGCGGGAGGGCCTCGAGGTGACGGGCGACACCGCCCTCGCCGGGGCGCTGCTCGACGGCCTGGGCCCCGCCGCCGCGCGCGAGGCCGCGGCCTCCGCCGCCGCCTGACGCCCTGCGCTGTCCCTTCGCGGGCGCAGGCCGGCAAACGTGCCCGGGGTGGGACTCGAACCCACACGTCCTCGCGGACAGCCGGGCTTAAGCCGGCCGCGGCTGCCAGTTTCGCCACCCGGGCGGTGAAGCGACTCACCGTATCCTGCCGCCGCGTGCGTCCGCGGCTCCTCCTCCGGGTCCAGTAACCACGCTCCGCGACGCCTTCCCCGTCCTCGCCCGGCTCGCCTACCTCAACGCGGGAACGGACGGCCCCGTACCCGACGCGGCGGTCACGGCGGCCCGGGCGGAGTGGGAGCGCGAGGCCCGTGACGGCCGGACCCAGGCGCACTTCGAGCGTCGCCAGGAGCTCGAGGGCGAGCTGCGGCGGGCCTACGCCGCGCGGCTGACGGCCGACCCGTCAGAGGTCTCGCTCACCACCTCGACGACGGACGGCATCGTGCGGGTGCTCGGCGCCCTGGGGCTCGAGGAGGGCACGGAGATCGTGACCGCCGAGGACGAGCACCCGGGGCTGCTCGGGCCGCTGGCCGCGCTGGCGCGCCGCGGGGTGGCGGTCCGCGCCGTCCCGTTCGCCGAGCTGCCCGACGCGGTCGGGCCGCACACGGGGCTCGTCGCGTGCTCGCACGTGAGCTGGGTCAGCGGGGAGGTCCGGCCCGAGGCGCTGGCCGCCCTCGACGTGCCCGTGCTGCTCGACGGCGCGCAGGGGGTGGGCGCGGTGCCGGTCGACGTCGCGGCGCTGGGCTGCGCTGCCTACGCCGGCTCGGGCCAGAAGTGGCTGTGCGGCCCCGACGGGCTCGGCATGCTGTGGGTCTCCCCCGGGCTGCGCGAGCGGATGACGGTGCCGGGCCCGGGCTACACGAACCTGAGCCGGCCCGGCGCGGGGCTGGACGCCGAGCCCTGGCCCGATGGCCGTGCGCTCGACTCGCCGTCGCTGCCGCCGGAGAACGTCGCCGCGGCCGTGGCCGCGCACGCGGTGCTCGACGAAGAGGGCTGGCCCGCCGTCCACGCCCGGGCGCGCGAGCTCGCCGAGCAGCTCGCCGCCGCCCTGCGCGCGGGAGGGCGCGAGGTCGCCCCCCGCGGCCCCACCACCCTCGTCGCCTTCTCCTCCCCCGATCCCGAGGGGGAGATCGCCCGGCTCGTCGAGCACGGGGTGGTCGTCCGGCCCCTCCCGGGGCGGCCGCTGCTGCGCGCCTCGGTCGGCGCATGGAACGACGGGTCGGACCTCGAGCGGCTGCTCACGGCGCTCGCCCGCTAACCCGCGGGGACGAGGCGGGTCGCGGCCGCCTTCCACGTGGCGACCACGCGGACGCCGGGGTACAGGCCGAGCGCGCGCGCCGAGGCGGAGGTCACCTCGGCGGCCAGAGGTTGCGGAGCGAGGAGACCGACCCGGGCCCGGGCGCCGAGCTCCGTGACCGCGACGACCTCGACCGCGAGGCGGTTGCGGGCCGAGCCGGCGGAGCCGGCGTCCGGGTGCTCGAGGGCGATCTCCCAGGGATGGAGGGTGACGGCGACCCGCCCCGTCCCCGGATCGACGGCGTGCACGTGACCGCCGCCGTCGAGGTCCACGCGGGTGAGCCCGCCCGGCTCCGCGACGGCAACGCCGCGCAGGACCACCGCGCCGGTGAGGTCGGCGACCCAGGCCGAGGCCGGCGCGGCGGCGAGCTCCCCCGGCGTGCCCACCTGCACGAGCCGCCCGGCGTCGAGCACGGCGACCCGGTCGCCGAGCAGCGCCGCCTCGGCGAAGGCGTGGGTGACGAGGAGCGTGGGGACCCGCGTGGCCCGGAGGACGCCCGCGAGCTCGGCGGCCGCGCCCGCGCGGGTGGAGGGATCGAGCGCGGCCAGGGGCTCGTCGAGGAGCAGGACCCCGGGATCGCGCGCGAGGGCGCGGGCGAGCGCGACCCGCTGGCGCTCGCCGCCGGAGAGCTCGGCCGGGCGGGCCTCGGCGCGCCCCGCGAGGCCGAACGAGTCGAGCAGCGCGAGCGCGCGTTCCCGGCGCGCGTCGCGGTCGCGGCGGGACCGCCCGGGGCTCGCGCCTTTTCGCGGCGCTTTACCGCTGCCGCGTGCTCGTCGCGCGGGCCGCGGCGTCCTCGCTTCCATCCCGTAGGCGACGTTCCGCCACGCCGAGAGGTGGGGGAAGAGCGCGTAGTCCTGGAAGACGAGGCCGCACGCGCGCTCCTCGGGGGGAAGGTCGATCCCGGCCCCGGTGTCGAGCCAGAGCGCGTCGCCCAGGGCGACCCGGCCCCGCGCGGGGCGCCACAGCCCCGCCACCGCGCGCAGGAGCGACGTCTTCCCCGCGCCCGAGGGCCCGGCCAGCGCGAGGCACTCGCCCGGCGCCACAGCGAGGACCGCGTCGAGGGCCATCGCCCCCCGCGGCCCCGCCGCCTCAACCCGCAGGCCCGCCGAGTCCACGCGTCCCCACGAGCGCCTTCACCCCGAGCAGGATGGCGCCCGAGAGGGCGACGAGCACCGCGGAGAGGGCGAGGGCGCCCGTGAAGTCGCTCGCGAAGCGCTCGTAGATCGCCAGCGGGGCGGTCTGCGTCACACCCCGGAACGACCCGGCGAACATGAGCGTCGCGCCGAACTCCCCCAGCGCGCGCCCCCACGCGAGCGCGCCTCCCGCGACCAGCCCCGGGAGCGCGGCGGGGACGGCCACCCGGAAGAAGGTGCGGCCCTCCGTCGCCCCCAGCGTCCGCGACGCCTCGAGCCAGCTCGGCTCGAGCGCTCCGAACGCCGACTGCGCCTGGCGCAGGTAGAACGGCGCGGCCACGAAGGTCAGCGCCACGACGACCCCCGCGGTGCGCAGGACGAGCTCGACGTGCGCGGAGGCGAGCGAGCTCCCGAGGATCCCCTGCGGCCCGAGCGCCGCGAGCAGCCCGAGCCCCGCCACCGCGGGCGGCAGGACGAGCGGCAGCTCGAGGAGCGTCACCACGACCGCCCGCCCGCGGAAGGAGCGCGTGGCCAGCCGCCAGGCGGCGGGCGTCCCCACGAGGACGATGAGGACCAGGGCGACCAACGAGGTCTCGAGCGAGAGCCGGAGCGCGTCGAGCGTCGCGCCGTCGTCGAGCGAGGCCACGAGGTCCCCGGGCGCGGTGTCCGTGAGGATCGCCACCACGGGCAGCGTGAGAAAGCAGCCCGCCAGCGCCAGTGCGCCGATCCCCAGGACCGCGAACGGCCTCACGGCGGCGGCAGGAATCCCGCGGTCCGCAGCGCGTCCCGGCCCTTGCCCGAGAGCAGCCCCTTCACGAAGCTCCGCGCCGCCGCCGGCTGCTTGGCCCCCTTGACCACCGCGACCCCGTAGGCGACCTCCGGGTCCAGGTTCTGCGGCAGCCCGATCGCGCGCAGCCGCCCGCCCGTGGCCTCGACGTCGGTCACGTAGACGAACCCGGCGTCCACCGCACCCTGCGTGAGCTTGCCGACCACCCCGCCCACGTCGGGCTCCTCCGAGCGGACGTTGCCGAGGATCGCCTTGCGCAGCCCGGGCGGAAGCCCCGCGATGACCTTGCGTGTGTACATCCCGACCGGCACGGAGGGCGAGCCGATCGCGAGCTTGACCCCCGCCTTGCCGGCGTCGGCGAGCGACGTCACCTTCCCCCCCTGGCCCGGAACCGCGAGCACGAGCCGGTTGCGCGCGAAGACCTGCGGGCGCTCGATCAACCCGGCGCGGAACAGCGCTTCGGGCAGCTTCGTGTTCGCCGCCGCGTAGACGTCGGGCTTCACCCCCTTGCGGATCTGCGCGGCCAGCTCGTCCGAGCCCCCGAAGGAGTAGGCCGCGCCGCCCAGCTTGGTGAACGCCGTGGTCAGCGAGGTGGCCGCGGAGACCGTGAGGCGGCCTCCACCCGAGCCGCCGCCGGAGGAGGAGCCGCCGCAGCCGGCGAGCACGACGAGGAGAAGGGAAACCAGAAGCGCGCCACGCATATGCCCAAGCATTGCATAGGTAGCACCGGCTCACCTCCCGGGCGCCGAGAGGCGCAGCCCGCCCCGCCGGCGCTCCTCGTGCACGGCGGTCAGGGCCGGGACGGTCTCGCTCGTGACGAGGCCCGCCGCACGGGTGACCTCGTCCACGAGGGGGAACGTCCGGGCGATCCCCTCCGGCGTGTCGACGATCACCGTCACCACCGGAACCCGCCGGCGCAGCCCGAGGAGCCGGTCGCCGTGGGGCGGATGGTCGCCGTGGAAGCCCCAGACCCCACGGAGGGCCGTCGCCCCGCGACCCCGGGCCTCGCGCAGCCTGCGCACGAGCGCGACGTGGAGCGCCATGCCCTCGTGTTGCGTGCCCTCCGCGCTGTAGACCATGACCTTCTGCCACAGCGCGAGGCCCCGCTCGTCGCGCCCGGGCAGCGTGGGCGGCGGGGCGAGAAGCCGGCCGTCGCGCTTGCAGATCGTGACCTGCTCGAGGGTGACGAGCGCTCGGCGCAGCAGGCCCGAGAGCTCGGGCAGGACCCGGCCGATCCGCTCCCCCTCGCCGATCGCGATGATCATGAGCGGGACGTCGACGTTGCGCCCCACGAACGAGGCTCGCTCGCGGGCGCCGCGGAGCGTCCCGTCCACGCCGAGCAGGACCGACGCGCCGGCGAGGCCGCGGCGGTGCAGCAGCTCGCACACCGCCCGGAAGGCGGGAAGGCCGCCGACGCGCTCCTTGCGCCCCAGGTAGACCGTGAGCTTCGTCGCCTCGCCAGGCCCGTCGGAAAGCGTGACGGGCGAGAGATCCTCCGTGAGCATCCGCGCCCGCTCGAGGGTCACGACCCCCTCGGGCTGGGCCTCCACGACCTCGTCGCGCACCTGCTCGATGCGCGCCCGGCGATCGACGGCGACCGACACGAGCGGCAGATCCTCCGACAGGGTGAGCAGGCGATCGGTGCGCAGGTGGTGCTTGAGCCCGAATCCCTCGGCGCCGCGGAGCAGCACGCTCACCTCGAGCCCGCGACGCCCGTAGAGGTCGAGCAGCTCGTCGGCCACGAGCCGTCCGCCGACCCGGTGGCGCTCGCCGAAGTACGTCGTGAGCTTGAGGCAGTCCTCGTTCACAGCGCCCGCCCGAGGGCCCGTCCGGCGGCCGCGGCGACGAGCCCGAGCGCGAGCGACAGGGCGAGGTTCGTCCCCGCCCGGCGCAGCGCTCCCTCCTCCGCGAGGCGATGGGACTCCAGCATCCAGGTCGAGAACGTCGTGTAGGAGCCGAGCACCCCCGTGCCCGCGAGGAGGAGCGCGTCGCCCGCCACCCCCAGGCCGGTCAGCAGCCCGAGCAGAGCCGACCCCGTGATGTTCGCGGCGAGGGTCCCGAGGGGAAACCGGCCGGCGGTGCGGGCCGATACGGCGGCGTCCACGGCGAAGCGCGCCAGGGCGCCCACCCCGCCGACGAGCGCCACCCCCACCGCCTCCAGAACGGTCATCGGCTATATCTGCCGGACGCGGCGGACGGCCGCGGTCGTGAGATGGACGGCCAGGAGCCCGAGCCCCACGCTTGCGGCGACGTAGGCGCCGGCGAGCGCCCAGCGGCCCGCGTCGAGCAGTCCGAGCAACTCGACCTGCACGGTCGAGAAGGTGGTGAAGGCGCCGCAGAACCCGGTGCCCAGCAGCGGCCGGCGGTAGCTCGAAAGGGGCAGTCGTTCCTGGAGTCGCGTGACCAGGTAGCCGAGCAGCGCCGCGCCGAGCACGTTGATGGCGAGGGTGAGCCAGGGGAACCCGGGCGGAGCGCCGACGCCCGAGGTGGTGAGCGCCGCGCGCGCGACCGCACCGACGGCTCCGCCGGCCCACACCGCGGCAAGCTCCTGGCGGTCGAGCCGGCCCATCCGTGACCGCCATGATGACGAAGCCCGGGCGGCGGGCCCGCGTGAGGGCATACCATCCGTCCGGCATGCGCCCCCCAAGGGCCGAGCCCGTCCGTCCCTTGCCCCGCCCATGAGCGGTCCCGAGCTCGCCCTCGCCCTGTCGGTGTTCCTGGCGTGCGCCGTCGAGGCCGTCGAGGCCCTGACCATCGTGCTCGCCGTCGGGTCGGCGCGGAGCTGGTCCTCCGCGCTCTCCGGCGTCGCGGCCGCCGTGGTCGTGCTCGCGGTGGTGGTCGCGCTCCTCGGTCCTGCGCTCACCGCCCTCCCGCTCGACGTCCTCCGGGTCGTCGTGGGCGGGCTCCTGCTCGTCTTCGGACTCCAGTGGCTGCGCAAGGCGATCCTGCGCGCCGCGGGCCTCAAGGACCTGCACGACGAGGAGGCGGCGTTCGCCGAGGAGACGGCGGCCGCGCGCTCCGCGGGCCCGCGGGCGGCCGGGCGGGACGCGTACTCCTTCGCGATCTCGTTCAAGGGCGTGCTGCTCGAGGGCCTCGAGGTCGCCTTCATCGTCTTGACCTTCGGCGCCAACCAGCACCGCGTGGGCCTGGCGGCCGGCGCGGCGGCCGCGGCCGTGGCGGTGGTCCTGGCCGTGGGCTTCGCGGTCCGCGCGCCCCTCGCGCGCGTGCCGGAGAACGCGCTGAAGCTCGCGGTCGGCGTGATGCTCACCTCCTTTGGGATCTTCTGGGGCGCCGAGGGGGCCGGCGCGCGCTGGCCCGGAGCGGATGCCGCCCTGCTCGTGATCATCCCCGCGCTCGTGGCCTGCTCGCTCGCGCTGGTCGTGCTGCTGCGCCGGACGAGGGAGCCCGCCCGCGCATGAGGCGACCCAAGGCGCTCGGACGCTTCGTCTGGGAGTTCGTGGTGGGAGACGATCCGCTCACCGCGCTCGGCGTCGTGGTCGCCCTGGGGCTCACCGCCGTGGTGGCCGATGCGTCCGTCGCGGCCTGGTGGGTGATGCCTCCCGCAGTGGTCGCGCTGCTCGCGCTGTCGTTGTGGCGGCGCGCTCGATAGGGGTGCCGGAGCGGCGGGCACCGCTCGGCGAAGCCGAGTGGTCGGATGGCCGCCGGAGGCGGGTCCCCAGTCGCGAATAGCGACACATGCTCCTAGCGCAACTTCCGCGAAGCTACCGTGTTGTCAGGGCGCTCAGAATGGAAGCCGCGGTACGCACAACGACGACGGGCCGGGCCGCGCACGCGTCGCGGATGGCCGCGCGGTCCCCCCTCGTGCGTCTCCAGTCCGACGAGAAGCTCGTCGCTCTCGTCCGGCGCGGCAACGATCACGCCTTCGAGACCCTCGTCTCCCGCTACTCGGCGCGGCTGTCCGCCTTCTGTCGCCACATGCTCGGGTCCTCCGAGGACGCCGAGGACGTGCTCCAGGAGGTCTTCGCCGCCGCGTACGGCGCGATGAACGCCGACGACCGGCCGATCGCCGTGCGGCCGTGGCTCTACAGGATCGCGCGCAACCGCTCGCTCAACCACATCCGGCGCGCGAAGCCGATCGGCCAGGACGACATGGACCTCCATCTCGCCGAGCACGGGGCCTCCACCGCGGACCAGGCCCACCGCCGGATGGAGTTCGCGGTCCTCCTCGACGACGTGGGCCGCCTCGCCGAGACCCAGCGCACCGCGCTCGTGCTGCGGGAGATGGAGCATCTCTCCTACGACCAGATCGCCCAGGCGATGGACACGACGGTGCCCGCGGTGAAGTCGCTGCTCGTGCGCGCGCGGATGGGGCTCGCGGAGGCGTCCGAGGCCCGCGCGCTCTCCTGCGAGGACGTGCGGCTCGATCTCGGCGCGGCGGCCGAGGGCCTGGCCAAGCTCACCCCCGCCGTCCGGCGCCACCTGAAGGAGTGCGACCGCTGCGGCTCCTTCCAGCGTCACCTGCACCACACGAACCGCGCGCTGGCCGCGGTCCTGCCCATCGGCCCGCTCTTCGTGCTCAAGCAGTTCTTCCTCGCCCACCTCGGCGGCGCGGCGGCGGGGGGCTCGGCCTCCTCCGGCGGCGCCGCGGCGGCGGGCGCCGGATGGGCGGGCGCCGCCGCCGGCTCCTCCTCCGCGGGCGGGCTGCTCTCGGCCGTGACCGGGGCCGTGGGCACGAAGGCCGCGGCCGGGCTCGCCGCCGCCGCGCTCGTGGGCGGGGGCGCGGTGGAGGTCCAGCACCTGTCCCACGCCGCTCCCGCTTCCCATCCCGCGGCCGTCGCCTCGGCGCCCGCGCCCTCCCCCGTCGTGACGCACCATGCCGTGTCGCGGGCGACTCCTGCCGTCGCCGCACGCTCCGCCGCGCTGGCCCGCGCGGCGGCCACGCGCGCGGCCCAGCCCGTCCGGCACCCCAAGCCCCGCGCGCCGCGTGAGGCCAAGGCGCCCGCACCGACCCCGAAGCCCGCACCGACCCCGAAGCCCGCTCCCGCCCCCGTCGCCGCCACCCCCGCGACGCCGGCCCCCTCGGCCCCCCCGACCGCCAACTCTCCGGCGCCGGTGCCCCCCACGCCCCCGGAGACCCAGCCCGCCGCCCCGGTCACCCCCACCGTCCAGGACACCACCGTCCTCCCCGCCCCGTCTCCGCCGCCGCGCACGGACGCGGCGCCGGGCGACCCGACGCCGTCCAACCCCCCGCCGCCGGCCGGTCCCGCCGTGCCGCTGCCGGCGTCTAACGTCGCTCCCGCCCCGCCCCCGCCGCCTCCCGGCGACGTGGGGCGGTGATCGAACCCCTCCCACTGCGCCCGGGTCGACGTACCGCCCGGCTCACGCATCGCCTGAGCGGCGCCTTGACCCGGCTGACCCGGCCGGTCCTAGGGACCGGGCTGGAGGCCGGAGGCGATCTTCCCCGCGGGCTTCCCGTCGATCGTGACCGTGAGCGACTTCCCCTTGGCCAGGCCGGGAAGGATCGTGGAGGCGACCGCCCGCGTGATCGGCACCTTTTGGCCTCCGAGCACGACGGCGTGGGACTTCCCGTCGGCGAAGGTTACGGTGACGGCGATCCGGAACGTCGCGGGCACCATGACGAGCGACGGGGTCAGCTTCCCGTCCTGGTAGGTGAACCGGGCGGGAACCCGCGGGGCCTGCTCGTCGCCGGCGCCGCCGGGCTGTTGCTCGGGACTGGTCGTGGTAGCGGTCGGCGGCGGGGTGCGCGGGACCGTGGGGATCGTGGCCGTCGGAGTGGTGGTCTTCGGCTGGGTCCCCGGAGGCGGGCGGGACCGCGAGGAGGTGGAGGGGCTCGTGTCGCCGCCTGTCCCGCCGCAGCCCATCACCGCCCCGGCGCACACCAACGCCAGGGCGAGGAGCCTCACCGCTCCCCGCCGATGGTGAACAGCGCCTCGAGGTCGTGGCGCGAGTAGACCTCGAAGGCGACCATCGTCGACGTCCGGGCGATCCCGGGCAGGCTCGACAGCCGCGCGGTCACGAGCTCGGCCAGCGAGCCGTGCTCGGGCACGCGCACCATCACGACGAAGTCCCACTCGCCCGTCACGGAGTACACCTCGGCCACGCCGTCGAGGTCGGCGAGCTCGGAGCCGAGGATCGACATTGCCGAGCGCTCGGCCTGGACGAGGACGACGGCGTGGGTCACGGTCGCCCCCTTACCTCTCGTGGGTGTGGGTCTCGCCGGGCTCGAGGACGAAGACCTCCGAGGAGGTGGCGTTCTCCACGTCGGCCTTGAACGCCGCGGCGTCGGTCTCGAGGGGCGGGAACGTCCCGAAGTGGCAGGGCAGGACGTGCTTGGCGCCGATGAGGTCGCAGGCGGTTGTCGCGTCCCAGCGATCCATCGTCCAGTGGCCGCCGATGGGGACGAGGGCGACATCCACCGGGTCCCCCCGCCGCGCGGCGAGCCCGAGGTCGGAGAACAGCGCGCTGTCCCCCACGTGGTAGACGAGGACGTCGTGGAAGGAGATGAGCAGACCCGCGGACAGGCTCACCGTGCCCTTGGGCGTCGTCGACGTGTGGAGCGCCGGGACGAGCTTGACCCACCCCCAGTCGAACTTCACCGTGCCGCCCAGGTTCGGGTCGACGACGTCGAGCCCGTCCTCGCCGAGCTCGTTGGCGATCTCGGTGATCGCAACCGTCTTCGCGCCCGTCCGCTTGGCGATGTCGACGGTGTCGCCCAGGTGGTCCGCGTGGCCGTGCGTGAGCAGGATGGCGGTGGGATCGACCTCGTCCGCGGTGGCGGCGGCCTTGGGATTACCGGTCAGGAACGGATCCACGAGGACGCGGTCCGCGCCGGCGGCGATCATGAAGGCGGAGTGGCCGAGCCACCGGATGTCGATCGTCACGGTTCTGGTTCTCCCTGTTCGAGTTCTGATCGCAGCTCGAAGCCCACGGCCACGCCCACGAGCATGCCCAGCCGGACCTCCTCGGCCACGAGGGTCGCGAGATGGCGGACGCGCTCCTCGGGGTCCTCCTCGGCCGCGGCGGCGCGCAGGGCCGCGTTGTGGGCGTTGCCGAAGTAGTCCCCCTCGTCCAGCGCCGAGTTGAGGATCCGCTGGAGCTGGGGAGCGAGGTGGGCCACCACCTCCTGGGCGTGGCGGACCCGGTCGGCGTCGGCGATGGCGGCCACGGCCCGGTCCACCTCCGCGGCGGTGTACTCGCGCTCGGCCAAGGGCGTCATGATGACAGGCGATGGCCGTCGCCCTCACCTCCCTCTCCCATGGCGCGGGTTGCGGGTGCAAGCTGCCGGCGGCCGCGGTCCACGCGATCGTGCGCGATCTCCCCGCCCCCCTGGACCCGCGGATCCTCGTGGGTCATGCGGGCGCCGACGACGCCGCGGTGGTCCGGCTCTCGGACGAGATCGCCCTGGTCTCGACGGTCGACTTCTTCACGCCGATCGTCGACGATCCCGAGCTGTTCGGGCGCATCGCCGCGACCAACGCATTGTCCGACGTCTACGCGATGGGCGGCGAGCCCGTGTGCGCGCTCAACCTCGTGGCCTTCCCGCTCGAGGCGCTGGGCGAGGACGTCCTGCGAGCGATCCTGGCGGGCGGCGGCGCGGCGGTGGCGGAGGCGGGTGCCTCGGTGGTCGGGGGGCATTCCATCGACGACCCCGAGCCGAAGTACGGGTTGGCGGTGACGGGGACGGTGCATCCGGACAAGGTGCTCACGAACGCGGGCGGGCACGCGGGGGACCTGCTCGTGCTGACCAAGCCGCTGGGGACCGGGGCGCTGACGACGGCGGCGAAGCGGGGGGCCGTGGGGGTGGATCTCGACGCCGCGATCGCCCAGATGTGCACGCTGAACCGCGACGCGTCCCGGGCCGCGCGGGCGGCGGGCGCGCACGCGCTCACGGACGTCACGGGGTTCGGCCTGCTCGGGCACCTCCACGAGCTCGCGTTGGCGAGCGGGTGCGCGGCGGTGCTCGACGCGGCGGCGGTCCCCGCGCTGCCGGGCGCCGACGGGTTCCTGGCCGACGGCACCGGCGTGTCGGGCGGGATGCGGGGCAACCTCGAGTACGCCCGGAACTTCGCCTCCGGCAGCGACCGGCGGCCCCTGTTGGCCGATCCCCAGACATCGGGCGGACTGCTGGCGGCCGTGCCGGCGCGGTCCGCGTTCGCGACGGTAGTCGGGCGTCTCGTCGCCGGGGAGCCGGGCACGATCACGGTCGCGTGAGGCCCCGCGGCGCGGTCGGACTTCCCAGCTCGCCGAACTCAGCCGCTCACGTCACGGGCCGGAACCGGGCGAGCGCGACGCCGAGCAGGAGCCCGATCAGTCCCCCGCCGAACCCCGCCACCCAGCCGGCCTCCGGCACCACCGCCGGCAGCAGCGCGATCACCAGTGCGAAGACCCCCGCGCCCAGGAGATCGGACTCCCACTCCTCGTCGCGACGCCAGCGCAGGAGGTCCGGCACCGCCCACGCCGCGAGCAGCGCAAGCGCGGCGCCGTCGGCGCCCAGGGCCGTCGCTCCCGTCGCCTGCGCCAGGGCCATGCCGCCGGCCCCGCCGGCCAGCGCCACGAGCCCCACGGCCCAGAAGCCGTGCCGGCGCTCGAGCAGCCAGCCGAACAGGGCCACCGCGCTCAGGGCCACGAACGCGTACCCCGAGCTCACGTGGAGGAACGGGGCGGTGGCGATGTGCCACCAGGGCCCCCCGTCGAACACGACGAAGCTGTCGAGGACCGGCGGGTGCGCCCGGTAGACGACGAGGACCACGAGCGAGGCGAGAACCCACGCCGCGGTGACCCACGGCCGCGCGTCTCCCCGCACCCCCGGGATCTCCCCCGTGCGCAGGCGTCCGAGCGACGGTGCCGCCGAGCGCCGCCGCCGCCGCGCCGCCCGCGACGGCGTGGGCTCGGTCACCCGTCCCTCCCGGTCGAGCTTCGGCGCCCGCTTGCGCAGGCGGTTCCCGCAGTAGGGGCACTCCGTGATGTAGGGCGACACCTCCGCCCGGCAGGACTTGCAGACGACGAAGAGGTCGGGTGCGCCGGAGCTCATTCCCGCCCTCGATGGTAGTCAGGAGGCCGTGGCCGCGACGATCTCCGCCATCACCTCGTGCAGGTCGGAGTTCGCCTCGTAGACCACGACCTGCCGGGCGGCGCCGTTGCCGCGGTCGAGCAGGTCGCCGATGCCCTCGAGCTCGGCCGCCGAGCCGAGATCCTGGGCGTGCTCGCGCATCCGGTCATACAGCCGTAGGGCGAGATCGCGGGTGCGTACACGGTCCGCCGAGGGCAGGTCGACGAGCTCTCCGTCCAACCCGTGGCGGGCGGCGAGCCACTTGTTCTCGTCGACCATCTCGTGCGGGACCGGCGAGAGCTCCGAGCCGGCCTCGAAGTGCTCCGCGAGCTCCCGGACGAGCGCCTGGATCAGCGCCGCGAAGGCGAGGGTGTGCTCCACCCGGGTCTGGGCGTCCATGACCCGGATCTCCACCGTCCCCAGGTTCGGGTGCGGGCGCACGTCGTACCAGAGGTAGGTGTAGTCCTCGATCGTCCGCGTGCTGCACATGAACTCGATCCGCCGCTGGTAGTCCTCCCAGTCCGCGTAGGTCGGGGGGATCCCCACCCGCGGGAACGCGCGGAAGATCGGCGTGCGGGTGGAGCTCAGGCCGGTCTCGTCGCCTCGCCAGAACGGCGAGTTGGCGCTCAGGGCGAGCAGCACGGGAAGGTGGATCCGCATCCCGTTGGCCACGTGGATGGCCTTGTCGGGGTCGTCGATCCCCACGTGGACGTGGAGCCCGAAGATGATCTCCTGGCGCGCGACGAAGCGCAGCGCCGAGATGAGGTCCCGGTAGCGCGGTTGCCGGGCGATGCGCTGCTCCTCCCACAGCGCGAACGGGTGCGTGCCCGCCGACCCGATCGTCAGGCCCTTGGACTCGGCCGCGCCGATCACCTGCCGGCGCAGCGCGCGCAACTCCGTACCCGCGGCCGCCGTGTCGGGGTGCGGGGCGGTGGCGACCTCGAGCACGGACTCCATGAGCTCGCGGCGCACCTCCCCGCCGTCGGTGGCGTCGATGAGCGCCTCGATCGAGTTCGAGAGCGAGAGCGTCTCGGAGTCGAGGATCATGAGCTCCTCCTCGATTCCGAGGGTGTAGCTGGGCCCCGTGAAGTGGTGGTCCATGAGCGGGCCCAAGATAGACCGCGCGCAATGAGCGCGCTCCGGCCCGCGAGCGCATGGCAACCGTACCGAGTCTGCAACAGGCGGGCCACCCCGACCGGGCGGCGGTCTAGCGTCGCGGCGATGCTCCGTCGTGGTGCTCCCTGGGTCCTCATCCTCGTCCTGCTCGGCGTGCTGTTCGTGCGCGGGAGAAGCGACGAGCCGGCGGCCCGTGCCGGGTCGGTGGCGGCCCGGGTCGTGCGGGTGGTCGACGGCGACACCGCGGTCGTCGCGCTCGCGGGCAACCCGACCGAGCGCGTGCGCTACATCGGAATCGACACCCCGGAGGACGTGAAGCCGGGCACCCCGGTCCAGTGCTTCTCGCGGCGGGCCGCCGCGCGCAACGCGCAGCTCGTGGAGGGGCGGCGGGTGCGGCTGCGCTTCGACGCCGAGCGGCGCGACCGCTACGGGCGCCTGCTCGCCTACGTATATCGCAACGGCGATTTCGTCAACGCCCGCCTCGTCGCCGAGGGCTACGCGCGGCCCTACCCCTACCCGCCGAACACCGCCCATGCGCGGGAGTTCGCGCGTCTCGCCCGACGGGCCGCCGCGAGGGGACGCGGGTTATGGAGCCGCTGCTAGCGTTCCCGTCCGCATGGCGTCGCTCAGGATGCGGCAGTCGCTCGATGCCTTCGAGCACGCCTTCCACCGCGAGACCGAGGCCGACCGCGCTCGGCGCGACCGCCTCCGCCAAGCCGCGGCGGTGCGCTCCCGCAACCGCCGCATCGCCCAGGACCGCGCGCGCTCGTCGCTCCGCTTCGCCCTGCTCGTGCTCGTGCTGATCCTCACCGCGGTGGTCGTCACCCTCGTGATGTTCAAGACGCTGTACGTCGTGATGGGTTAGTAGGGGTGCCGGAGGCGGCGGGCACCGCTCGGCGAAGCCGAGTGGTCGGGTGGCCGCCGGAGGCGGGTCCCCCAGTCGCGATAAGCGACACATGCTCCTAGCGGTTCACCCCTCGGCCAGACGGCCGAGGGCCGCATCCACCGAGCCCGAGACCGCGCCTTCCTCGCGGCCGCGCTCCTCCTGGATCTCGAGGTAGACCTCGGTGCGGAAGACGGGGACCTCGCGGGGCGCGGAGATCCCGATCCGCACCTTCTCCCCCATCACCGCGAGAACGGAGACCTCGATGTCGTCGCCGATCATGATCGACTGGTTGCCCTTCCGTGTCAGCACCAGCATGTGTCGCCTCCCTGCCCGGAGTTCGCGGTCGGGCGAGGATAAAGGTTCGTCTCTGACGTGGAGTAGATTCCCCCGCACATGAGTCGACGCTCGCTGCGCCCGCAGCTCAACCAGATCCGCACGTGGGTCCGCCAGGGCCGCACGGACGCCTGGATCGCCCATCAGCTCGAGGTCACCGTCCAGCAGATCGAGTCCTTCAAGCGTGAGCACGAGCTCGTGCCCGACGACGCCGAGGGCGCATCGCGAGCCCCGCGAGGCGGCGACGAGGAGGTCGACCTCCGCGGGGAGGACGACGCGCTCATCGCCGCCGAGCTCGAGGCCGCCGCCGAGAAGGCCGCGATCGAGGCGGAGAAGGCCGCCACGGAGAAGGCCGCGGCCGACGCCGTGGCCGCCGAGTCCGGCGAGGACGACGACGAGGAGACGCCCCGCGCTCGCCCCCGCCGTCGCGCCCGCCGCGGCTCGCGCCGTCGCCGCGCCCCCTCCCAGACGCTCGAGGCCACCTTCGACCACGGCGAGGAGGGCTACGGGCTATGGCTCGACCCCGCCGTGCAGGACGACCCCGTCTACGCCGAGCACTGGGCGGGCCACCGCCCGGTCGAGGTGTCGATCGAGGAGGACCAGATCGTCATCCGCCGCGCCGGGGCGGACGGCGAGGACGACGACGAGGACTGACGACGGCGAGGCCGTCACCCGTCGCTGCGGTGACGCGGCGTGGGCGACGCTCGGTGCCCATGCCGAGGGGACGGGCGAGTGGTCGTGCGGGAGCTGGGCCCTGAGCCCGAGCCTGGACCGCGTCTGGGACCACAACCTCCTCCGCGTCGAGCGGTTGCCGCGCCTCAACGCCGTCCGGCGTGTGCTCGCGGGCGCCGACGAGGTTCTGGGCGGCGCCGGCCTCGCCCACCGGCGGCTGGCCTGCCACGACGCTGCGCTCGGCGAGCGACTCGCGGCCCCCCTCGCGGAGCGCGGTTGGCGGACGGAGTCTCTCGCGGTGATGGTCTGGCCCGAGGAACGACCGCCTCCCGCACCGGGCGCAGGGGCCGGCCGCGAGCTCGACGGGGCCGAGGCCCGGGCCCTGCACGAACGGCTCACCCGCGAGGCCTACGCGACAGAGCCCGCAGTCGCCGCGCAGCTCGCCGCGACCCTGGCGTGGTGCCGGCCCTTCGGCGCGCCCGCGCGGGCGCCCGCCGCCCTCGCCCGGGTGTGGCGGGCGGGCGAGCTGGCCGAGATCGACGACGTCGGCGTGCTCCCCGGCGCCCGTGGGCGAGGGCTCGGCACCCGCGTCGTGCTCGTCGCGCTCAACGCCGCCCGGGCAACAACCGCGGCCCGGTGGGTCTTCCTGCGCGCTGACGAGCGCGACTGGCCGTGGGCGTGGTATGCGCGGTTGGGCTTCGAGGTCGTCGGGCGGCACTGGAGCTTTGCGTTGCCCGGGGCGTAGAAGCGTCCGGGAAGCGCCGGAACCAGGCCGCCCTACTCCCCCCGCCGGCGCCCGCCCGCGAAGTCCTGCGCCTCCCGCGCGTAGCGCCAGAACGCCGCGTTGGTCACCTGCTCCTCCCAGGCCGCGGGCAGGTCGGGCGCGACTGCGACGGCCAGGGCCTGCGCCCAGTCCGTCCCCTCCCGGTGCAGGGCGACGAGCTCGTCGAGCGTGAACGGCCCGCCCAGCCGCCGCCGCAGCTCGGCGACGGTGGCGTCCATCACCTGTTCGAGCACCGCCCGCCGCCGCGGCTCGGCGGCGCGCACGCGGGCGTCACCCTCCTCCCAATCGAAGCGCGCGGTGGCGAAGGAGCCCACGGGCGCGAGGGTACCCCCGCGCCGCGCGACCCTCTCAGCGGCGCGGCAGCCCGGGGATCACGTAGGAGCGCTCGTCGGGGCGCACCATCCCGAGCGCGCGGGCGCGCTGCTCGAGCGTGTGCGGATTCCCCAGGGTCCGGTGATCGGCCTGAAGTGCGCGGTGGTCGCGCTCGAGGCTCCGGACCTGGGCGGCCTGGCGGTGCGATTCACGCCAGGTGGAGACGAACGAGCGCGCCGGCCCGACGTAGAGCAGCAGCACGCCGGCGAGCGCCACGAGCAACGTGACCCGTCCGACGCGGTCCCAGCGCACGCGGGCGGCCGCCACGGCGAGCGAAGGAGCGGGGTGGCGGGGGCGCGAGGGCGGCATCCGTCCCGGACACGTTCGCCCCCGGGACCGTGAATCCTTGCGGGCGGGGAGGACGGATTGCTGCGCGTGTTTCGGGGGCTGGCCGCACCCGTAGCTCAGGGACTCAGGAGCGGAAGACGGACCGGCCGGGAAACTCGGCGGCGTCGCCGAGCGCCTCCTCGATGCGCAGGAGCTGGTTGTACTTCGCGACCCGGTCCGAGCGCGAGGGGGCGCCCGTCTTGATCTGCCCGCAGCCCGTGGCCACCGCGAGGTCGGCGATGGTGACGTCCTCGGTCTCCCCCGAGCGATGCGACATCACCGCGGTGTAGCCCGCGGCCCGCGCGATCCTGATCGCCTCGAGCGTCTCGGACAGCGTCCCGATCTGGTTGACCTTGACCAGGATCGAGTTCGCGACGCCGGCCTCGATCCCACGACGCAGCCGCGCGGGGTTGGTGACGAACACGTCGTCGCCCACCAGCTGCACGGTCTTCCCCAGCCGATCGGTGAGCGCGGCCCAGCCCGCCCAGTCCTCCTCGTCCATGCCGTCCTCGATGGAGAGGATCGGGTAGCGCGCGGCCAGGTCAGCCCAGTAGGAGGTGAGCTCCGCGGAGGACAGCGTGCGCCCCTCGTGCTCGAGGACGTAGCCCGACTCGTCGCGCAGCTCGCTCGTGGCGGGGTCGAGCGCGATGGCGATGTCCTCGCCCGGGGTGTAGCGCGCGGCCTCGATGCCGGCCACGAGCGCCTCCAGGGCCGCCTCGTTGGACTCGAAGTCCGGAGCGAAGCCGCCCTCGTCACCCACCGCCGTGCTCAGGCCCCGGGCGTGGAGGGTCTTCTTGAGCGCGTGGAAGACCTCGGCGCCCATGCGCAGGGCCTCGCCGAAGGAGTCAGCCCCCACGGGCACGACCATGAACTCCTGGAAGTCGACCCGGTTGTCGGCGTGGGCCCCGCCGTTCAGGACGTTCATCATCGGCACCGGCAGCACGTGCGCCGTCTCCCCGCCCAGGTGGCGCCACAGTGGCAGGCGCTCCTCGGCGGCCGCCGCGTGCGCGGCGGCGAGCGAGACCGCGAGGATCGCGTTGGCGCCCAGGCGCCCCTTGTTGTCCGTGCCGTCGAGCTCGACGAGCGCGCGGTCGAGCCCGGACTGGTCGGCCACATCGCGCCCGGAGACCGCCCCGGCGATCTCCCCGTTCACGTTGCCCACGGCCCGCGACACGCCCTTACCGAGCCAGGCCGCGCCACCGTCGCGCAGCTCCGCGGCCTCGAACTCGCCGGTCGACGCGCCGGAGGGCACCGCCGCCCGCCCCCACGCTCCCGAGCGCACGGTGAGCTCGACCTCGACCGTGGGGTTCCCCCGCGAATCAAGGATCTGGCGGGCGTGGACGGACTCGATCTGGCTCACTCTTCTCCCCGTCTCGCTTGTGCGTAGTAGCCGAGCTGCTCCTCGGGTCGCAGATCCTCCCAGTCCCGACCGCCGCCCGCCGCGAGCTCGGCCGCGCCCTCCACCCGCTCGCGGAAGCGGTCGGCGGCCGCGCGCAGCGCGAGCTCGGGATCGACCCGCAGCCTGCGGGCCACGTTGACGGCGGCGAACAGGACGTCCCCGACCTCGTGGAAGGCGGCGTCGCGATCCTCCCCGGCGGCCTCGAGCTCCTCGAGCTCGGCGGCGATCGCGTCGTAGGGGACGTGCCCGAAATCGAAGCCGCTCGCGGCGGCCCGGCGCTGGACCTTGCGCGCGTAGAGGGGGGCCGGCAGGTTCTCCGGCACCTCGGCGAACAGCCCCCGCTCGCGGCCCTCCTCGCCGGCCTTGATGCGGTCCCAGTTGCGCAGGACCTCCCCCGCTCCCTCCACCTCGGTCTCGCCGAACACGTGCGGATGACGGCGGACGAGCTTGGTGTGGACCCCCGCGGCCACCCCGGCCAGCGAGCCCACCCCGCGCTCCTCGAGCAACAGCGAGAGGAAGTGCACCTGGAAGAGCACGTCCCCGAGCTCGTCGACGAGCTTCGCGTCGTCGCCCGACTGAGCGGCATCCGCGAGCTCGTAGGCCTCCTCGACGGTATGGGGCACGATCGAGCGCTCGTCCTGCTCGGCGTCCCACGGACACTCCCGGCGCAGCCGCCGGGTCAGGTCGTCGAGGGCGAGCAGCGCCTCGGCCCGCCCGTCGCTCACCTTCCGGTCTTGGGGGGCGGCGTGGGGGTCGGCGTCGGGCTCGGCGCGCGGCCCCCCGCGCCTGGCGGAGTGGGCGTCGGCGTGGGCGTCGGCGTCTGCGTCGGGGCGGGGGTCGGCTTCTTCTTGAAGCCCTTGCAGCCCTCGACCTTGAAGGCGGCCTTGCAGTCCGTCCTGCTCGTCCACTTCTTGCGGAAGCCCTTGATGAACGTCTGGAGCGCGGCGTTCTGACGCTGGGCGGTGAGCTGCTGGCGGATGGAGGGCGCGGACTTCGCCAGCGAGTCCTGCTTGGCCGGCTTGATCTTCTCCACGCGCAGGATGTAGAAGCCGAAGGGCGCCTTGACCGGTCCCACCAGCTTGCCCTTCGGCGCCGCGAACGCCGCCTTCTCGAGCTGCGCCTCCTCCTGGCCCTTGGCCACGCCGGGCAGCAGCCCGCCGGAGCTCTTCGTGCGTTTGTCGATCGAGTACGTCTTCGCCACCTTCTTGAAGCTCTGGCCCGAGCGCAGAGCCTTCAGTGCCTGCTCGGCCTTCCCGCGCTTGCGCGTGAGGACGATGCGCAGGGTCCGCTGCTCGGGGGTGCCGAACTGTGACTTGTGCTTGGCGTAGTAGGCGGCGACATCGGCCTGCGTGACCTTCTTGACCGTCTTGTTGGCCTTGGCCTTGAGCCGGTTGGCCAGGGTGTCGACCTTGACCCGGAAGAGGAGGTCGTCGACGGTCATTCCCGACGATTTCAGGAACTTCTGAAAGTCCTTCTCCTTTCGGAACGCCTGCTTCTTCTGCTTTTGAAAGGAGGCCTGGAGCTCCTTCTCGGAGAGGGAGATGCCCTGGTCCTTGGCCTCGCCCTGCACCCACTGGCCCTGGATGAGGAAGTTCATCGCCTGGTCGCGGTACTGCTCGTACTGCGACTTGCAGATGCCCTTGTACTGCTTCTCGGACTGCTTGGGCGCGTTCTTGGGGGCGCTCTTGGCGTTGAGCGTGCGCAGCGCCGCGATGCACTTCGGGTAGCCCGGCGGATCCGGGATGGTGACCTTGCCGCCCCCGGCCTGCGCCGCGTTGCTCCTGGCCACGACGGCCAGCCAGTGATCGAACGTGGACTGCGTGATCTGGCTGTCGCCGACGGTGGCGACGGAGCTCCCGGAGGCACCACCACACGCGGCAAGCACCGCCATAGAAACGAAAAAGGCGCCGAGCGCCAGGACCGTCCGAAGTTGACGCATCGCGTGCGAGGCTAGCATTGGGTACCTGAAGCGTCGCTCAACGCGCTCACGACGCCACGGCGAGCAGCGCGTCGGCCGCGCGGACCACCGCGGGGAAGTGCTGGGCCGGGTCGTCGGGCACCCGCAGCGAGAGCTGGGAGCGCCCGGATTCGTACACCGCGCCGGGCAGCTCGGCCCGCAGCGCCTTCGCCCGGGTCGAGTCCAATTCGACCGGTGTGACCGCCAGGCGGCCCTGGCGGAAGGTCACCGTACGCGCGCCCGCGCGCCCGAGCTTGATCCGCGCCTGCTGCAGGAGCAGGAGATTCTCGAGCGGCCCCGGCAGCGGCCCGAAGCGATCCTCGACCTCCTCGCGCAGCGCGACGAGCTCGGCCACGTCGCGCGCGCCGGCGATCCGCCGGTGGATGTCGATCTTCGCCTGCTCGTAGGGGACGTAGTCGGCCGGGACGTAGGCGTCCACGTTCACGTCGAGGCGGACAGGCTCCCACGCGTCGTCCAGATCGCCGGCTTCGCCGGCAGTTACGTGCGCCTCGGCGACCGCCTCGTCGAGCATCTGCATGTAGAGCTCGAAGCCCAGGGCGGCGACGTGGCCCGACTGCTCGTCGCCCAGGAGGTTGCCCGCGCCGCGGATCTCCAGGTCGCGCATGGCGATCTTGAAGCCCGCGCCGAGCTCGGTGTGGTCGGAGAGGGCGGAGAGCCGCTGGGCCGCGTCCGGGGTCAGGGCGGCGGCGCTCGGATAGAGCATGTAGGCGTAGGCCCTCTGCTTCGAGCGCCCGACCCGCCCGCGGATCTGGTAGAGCTGGGCCAGGCCGAACTGGTCGGCGCGCTCGACGATGAGCGTGTTGGCCTCGGGGATGTCGATCCCCGACTCGATGATCGACGTGCACACGAGCACGTCGGCGTCCCCGCGGAAGAACGCGAGCATCCGCTCCTCGAGGTCACGCTCGTCCATCTGGCCGTGGGCGACCGCGAAGCGCGCGCCGGGCACGAGGCCGCGCAGGCGCTCGGCGGTCTCGTCGATCGACTCCACCCGGTTGTGGACGAGGAACGCCTGGCCCTTGCGCGCGATCTCCCGCTCGATTGCCTGCTTGACGAGCTGCTCGTCGTACTCGCCGACGTAGGTCTTCACGGGCAGGCGACCCTCGGGCGGCGTCTCGATCACCGAGATGTCGCGCACGCCCGCGAGCGACATCTGCAGCGTGCGGGGGATGGGCGTCGCCGACATCGCGATGACGTCGACGCGGAGCTTGAGCTGGCGCAGGAGCTCCTTCTGCTTGACCCCGAAGCGCTGCTCCTCGTCGACCACGAGCAGGCCGAGCTCCTTGGGCCTGACGTCGCGGGACAGGAGGCGATGGGTCCCGATGAGGATGTCGGCCTTGCCCTCGGCGAAGCGCGCGATCGCCGCCTTCTGCTCGGCCGGGGGCCGGAAGCGCGAGACGTGCTCGATGGTGAAGGGGTAGTCGCGCAGTCGCTCGGAGAACGTGCCGAAGTGCTGCTGGGCGAGGATCGTCGTGGGGACGAGGACCATGACCTGCCGGCCGTCGGCGGCGCACTTGAACGCCGCGCGCAGGGCGACCTCGGTCTTGCCGTAGCCGACGTCCCCGCAGATGAGGCGGTCCATCGGGCGCGCGGTCTCCATGTCCTCCTTGACGACCTCGATCGCCTCGCGCTGGTCCGCGGTCTCGCGATAGGGGAAGCGCTCCTCGAACTCGCGCTGCCACTCGCCGTCGGGGGGGAACGGGTGGCCCGCGCGCCGCCGGCGCTCGGCGTAGAGGTTCAGCAGCTCGCCCGCGAGCTCCTGCGCGGCCTTGCGGGCCCTGGCCTTGAGGGTCTCCCAGCGGGTGCCTCCGAGCTTGGACAGCGTCGGGGTGACGTTCGCACCCGCGCCCATGTAGCGCGAGATCTTCGCGAGCTGGTCGACGGGCATGAACACCTTGTCCGTCCCGGCGAACTCGAGCTCGAGGTAGTCGCGGGTGACCCCGGCCACCGCCTTGGTGTCGAAGCCGGCGAAGCGCGCGACGCCGTGATCCTCGTGGACGACGATGTCGCCCGTCCGGAGGTCGGCGAAGGAGCGCAGGGCACCGCGGCGGCCGCGACCGTGATCACGATCCCGCCCACCCCGGGCCCCCCGCCGACGGTGGAAGAGCCGGTGCTCGGGGATGACCGCGAGCTTCAGCCCGGCGGCGACGAAGCCGTCACGGAGCGTGGCCTCCCTGAACAGGACGCTCCGGGGACCGGATCCTCCGTCCCAATCCGCCCGCAGGCGCGCGAGGTTGTAGGCCACCCGCTCCCCCTGACCCTTCTGCGGGAAGGCGACGACCGTGCGGTAGCCCGAGCGCACGAGCTTCTCGAGCTCGGGCTCGGCCTCGCGCAGGGAGCGCGCGGCGAGGTCGGCGCTCTGGGCCCGGAAGGCGAAGGGCTGGTCGGCGTCCCGGGAGGAGAGGCGCACGCGCGCACGCCGCTCCAAGGCCTCCTCGGGCCGGACGTAGAGGTGGTGCGCGTCGGCGTCGTGGAACGCGGCGGTGACGTCGGCCCAGTGGTCGGCCAGCGCCGGGGCGATGTCCTCCTCGGCGGCGAGCACGACCTCGGCGTGGGCGGGCAGGAGGTCGAGGAACGCGTGGAAGTCGCCGACGGGAAGCAGCTCCGCGATGTCCGGCCGCTCGGACTCGTCTTCGAGCGCCGCAATCTCCGCGAGCTCCCGATACTCCACGGCGAGCTCGGCCGCGGGGGACACCTCGACGCGCTCGGCCTCGCCGAGGGAGCGCTGGGTGAACGTGGAGAACCAGCGCAGGGACTCGATCTCGTCACCGAAGAGATCGACCCGCACGGCCCGGTCCTCGGTGGCTCCGAAGAGGTCGAGCAGCCCGCCGCGCACCGCGAACTGGCCGCGGTCCTCCACCTGCTCCACGCGCTCGTAGCCCGCGGCCACGAGCTCGCGCGCGTACTCCTCGAGGTCGAGCAGCTCGCCGACGGCGAGGACCGAGCCGTGGGGGCGCAGCGAGGGGTCGGGCACCTTCTCCGACAGGGCCACGGCGGAGGCGACGACGACCGGGGAGAAGGCTGCCCCCGCACCCGCGGCCAGGAGAGCGTCCAGCGCGGCGATCCGGAGCCCCACGAGGTGCGGCGGGGGGGCGAGGTGCGACTCGTAGGTGACCCCGCGACTCGGGTAGAGGCGGACGGGGCGCGGGTCCAGCCAGGCGCGCAGGTCCGCGGCGAGGTCACGCGCCTGGCGGTCGTCGCCGGCCACCACGAGGACCGGCGCATCCGGCGCCAACGCCGCGAGCAGGTAGGGCCGCAGGGACGAGGAGACGAACGCCCGGCCGCCCTCGGCGGAGAGGCGCGCGACCTGCGGGTCGACATCGGCGGCGGACAGGAGCGAGCGGAGGCTCAACCCCTTCCAGGCTAGGGGTGCCGGAGCGGGGGGCACCGCTCGGCGAAGCCAGTGGTCCAATGGCCGCCGGAGGCGGGTCCCCAGTCGTCGAATAGCGACACATACTCCAGATGGGCTCAGGTTCCGTCCGCCTGCTCCGTGCTCGTCCCCGTCCGCGTGGACGGGCGGCGGGCGCGACACGACGTGGATCTATGACCCCGAGGTCGTCCGCGAGCTCTCCTCCCACGAGCGCGCCGCGGAGCTCGAGCGCACGCAGGCGCTCCTCGGCCTGCGCGCGCTCGCCCGGGCGATCGACGCGAAGGACCCCGCCACCCGCCGGCACTCGGAGCGCGTGGCCGAGCTCGCTGGGCGCCTCGCCGCCGCGGCCGGCTGGCCACCGGCGCGGGTGGGGCTCCTGCGCGAGGCCGCCCTCGTCCACGACGTGGGCAAGATCGGCATCCCCGACGCGATCCTCCTGAAGTCCGCGCCGCTCCTGCCCGAGGAGGTCACCGTGGTCCGCGAGCACCGCGCTCGGGGCGAAGATGGTCGAGGACGTGCTCTCCGACGAGCAGGTGGCCTGGGTGGGCGCCCACCACGAGCGGTGCGACGGTCGCGGCAACCCTGCGGGCCTGCACGGCGCCGAGATACCCGACGGTGCCGCGCTGCTCGCGGTCGCCGATGCCTGGGACGTCATGACCGCGAGTCGGTCGTATTCCCTCCCCGTGGCCCCGGATATCGCGATGCGCGAGTGCGCGGAGGGGGCGGGCACCCAGTTCGCCCCCGCCGCGGTGGACGCCCTGTGCGCGGTGGCGGCGGCCGGCGCCCTGGACGGCGTCGTCGCGGCGTCCGCTCGTCACTAGGGCGCGAGGACGACCCCCTCGGCGGCCTCGCGCGCGCGGTCGATGAGGTCGGCGACCTCGGAGCGGGCCTCGGCGAAGCGGCCGAGGACGTAGGCGGCGACTCGGTCGGGGTCTGTCGTGTCCGGGCGCCCCACGCCGATGCGGACCCGGCGGAAGTCCGGGCCGCCGAGCTCGGCCTTGAGCGACTTCAGCCCGTTGTGCCCGGCGAGCCCGCCCCCCAGGCGCTCGCGGACCTCGCCGAAGGGCAGGTCGATCTCGTCGTGGAGGACGAGCACGCGGTCGAGGGGGAGCTTCAGCGCGCCGCGGGCCGGCCCGGCGGAGCGGCCGGCGTCGTTCATGTAGGTCTGGGGCAGCAGGACGGCGACGTGCGGACCGCCCGGGCCCGTCCTTCCCTCCGTGATCAGGCCGGCGTACTTCGTCCTCGCGCGCGGCAGCTCCCATCCGGTCGCGAGCGCGCTCGCGACCTCGAAGCCGATGTTGTGGCGGGTGCCCGCGTACTGCGTGCCGGGGTTGCCGAGCCCGACGATCAGCCAGTCGGCCGGCAGCGTGACCTAGCCCGGGGCGGTGCCGGGCTCGTCGGGCGCGTCCTCACCGAGGTTCTCGGCGGCCGTGTCCGGATCGCCCACGCGCTCGGTCTCCTGCTCCATCTCCGTGTCGGCCTCGACCTCCATCTTCGGCACGGTGACGGTGGCGATGACGGTCTCGGGATCGTCGACGAACGTGACCCTGGGCGGCGGGGTGAGGTCGGCGAGGGTGACCGTGGCGGCCGCCTCGAGGTGCGAGACGTCGTGGGTCATCGCCTCGTCGGGGATGTCGCCGGGCAGCGCCTCCACGGTGATCTCGCGGGTGACCTGCTCGAGGATGCCGCCCTCCTTGATGCCGGGGGCATCGTCGGCGCCGACGAGCTCGACGACGACCGTGGTCTGGATGGCGACGTCGAGGCGGACGCGGAGGAAGTCGACGTGCCGAGGCTGGCTCGTGACCGGGTGGCGGTCGGTCTCCTTGATGAGCACGGGGATGCCGCTCATGCCCTCGACGTCGAGCTCGATGACCTGTCCGGCGTGGGCCAGCGTGCGCATGAGGGTGAGCCAGTCGACCTGGACGGGGAGCGGGTCCCCGCCTCCGCCGTAGACGATCCCGGGGATCTTCCCGGCGCGGCGCAGGCGCCGGGCGGCGCGGGAGCCCTCGGCCTCGCGACGGGCGCAGGCGAGGGTGGCGGAGGTGGCACTCATGGCGCGCCGAGGATAGCGGGGGCTTTTCGCGCCGGGGATTCCGGGTAGCCTGGGGGCAATGGACCCGGACGCTGAGCTCGTCCTGTTCCTGGGCGGCCTCCACGTCGTCGGGATCGGGTTCGCCTTCGCCCTGCTCTGGCATTTCGTCCGGGCCGAGCCCACGCGGGCCTGGTCCCTGCCGGAGGAGGACGACGAGGGGGGTGGAGGTGGGGGGAACGTGCCTCCCGAGTCCCCGGCGCCGAACCGGCCGCGTGACGGGGGGCTGCCGCTTCCCGACGCGGTTCCCGCGCGCGTGCGCCTGCGCGAGCCCGGGCGACTCGCCGACCTGCTGCCCGAGCGCGAGCGCCGTCCCGGCCATGACCCGGCGCGGGTGCCCGAGCGGGCGCCTGAGCGCGTGTCTTAGGGACAGCCCTTCTCGATCGAGATCGGGGCGCTCACCGCGAGCAGCTCCGAGCGCAGGCCGGTGACCACGTCGCCGCGGCGACGCACCTCGACGCACTGGGCGACAGCGGCGCCGGCGGCTTTCCAGGCCACCCGGGTGGTGCCGTCCAGCCCGGCGAGGGCGAAGCGGGTGGACGGGTCGATGCGCAGGATCTCCACGTGCCCGGAGCGGCGCAGCCCGGCGACCAGACGCGCGCACCCCCCCGCGCAGCGGTCCACGAGGTCGCCCACCGCCCGCGCGTCACCGCGGGCCTCGGCGGCCACGAGGTCGTCTATCGCGCCGCGCTCGTCGCCGTTGGCCGCGAGCACGCGCCCGACGGCGAGCGCGACCACGATCCCGGCCGCCGCCAGCGCGACGACGAGAACCAGCCGTCCGGGCCTCACTCGCCCGAGAGCTCGAGGAAGCGCTCCACCGACGCCTCCTCGTGGGCGAGCCGCTCGGCCACGCCCCGTGCGCGCTCGGCGGCCAGCCCGATGAAGTCCTCCAGGCAGCGCTCGGGGTCCTCGGGCAGAGGGTAGACGCGGGCGACGTCGGGAGGCTGGGCGCAGACGATCCCGAGCGGGGGACGGCCCTCGGCGAGGGTCCGCGCGCCGCAGACGGGGGCGACGAGGAGGCCCCGGTCGTGGGTCACGAGCGCGGTGGGCAGGAGCCGGGCGGCGGGCAGGGGGATGTCCAGGCGGACCGAGCTCACCACCTCGACGTCGGAGCGCGCGGCGTCCTCGAGCGGCTCGCGCCAGACGGCGAGGACGGTGTCGGCGGCCTCGAGCGCCTCGCGCAGCGCGGTCACCTGCTCGAGGTAGAGGCGCTCGGCCTCCTCGCGGTCCTCCGCCCCGGCGAGGTCGAGCTCGCAGGGCACGCGCAGGAGGTCATCGGGCCCGACGCGGTCGCCCTGCCCGAGTGCCCCGCGCGCGATGTAGGTGCGCAGGGAGGCGAGGTCGCGCCGCCCGTGGAAGACCACGGTGACCGTCCGCGAGACCGGCAGCCCGGCGACCCGCAGCGAGACGGCCGCGGAGGCCTCGTCGTCGAGCAGGGCGCGCCGGAGGAGGTCGTCGGCATCCGACATGCGGTCCGGAGGTATGTTCCCGGGCGTGAAGCTCATCTACAAGCCCTTCGGGATCGTCATGGGCCTGCTGAGCGGCCTCGTGGCCAAGCGGATCTTCGACTTCGTGTGGACGATGATCGACGACTCCGAGCCGCCCAAGGCGACCACCGAGCTCGCCCCGCTGCCCAAGGTTTTCGCCGCCGCCGCCGTCCAGGGGATCGTGTTCAAGACCGTCCGCGTCGCGGTGGACCGCGCCGGGGCGCGGGGCTTCGCGCACCTCACCGGCACGTGGCCGGGCCCGAAGTTGCCGGACCCCGAGTAGGCCGTCAACCGCCGCCGCCGCGCAGGAGGAAGCCGCGCTCGGCGAGGTCGCCCAGGGCGTCCTCGAAGGCGGGGAAGTCGCGGGCCTCGAGGAGGTCGAGGGGCCTCCCGTGCGGCCCGCGGGCCCGGGCCCACCGGCGCAGCACGGCGGCCCCGGCACGCTCCTCGGCCTCGGCGAGGAGATCGAGCAGGATTCCGAGCTCGGGGCGGTGGTCGAGCTGCCCGGAGAGCAGCGTGAGCGGATCGGCGTCGAGCGCGCGGCACAGCTCGTCCTCGGAGAGCCCGAGGAGGTCCATGAGCCGGTGGGCGTGCCCGCTTCCGTTCAGAAGAGCTGGTTCTCCCCGGCGAAGACCTCGCTCACCGAGCCGTCGGTGAAGATCTGGCGGATGGAGTCTGTGAGCAGGTCCGCGCACGAGAGCACGCGGATGTTGTCCGGGGCGCCGGGGCGCAGGGGGATCGTGTCGGTGACGACGATCTCCTCGAAGCGCGAGGAGGCGAGGTTCTCGTACGCGTTGCCCGAGAGGATGGCATGGGTGGCGGCGGCGAAGACGCGCAGCGCGCCCTGGCTCATCACGGTCTCCGCGGCGGCCCGCAGGGTTCCCGCCGTGTCGATCATGTCGTCCACGAGCAGGGCGGTGCGATTCTTGACGTCGCCGATGACATAGCCGATCTCGGCGACCTGCTGCGCGGGCCGCTCCTTGGTCAGGATCGCGAGGTCGGCGCCGATCTTCTCGGCGAACTTCTGGGCGAGCTTCGCGCGCCCCACGTCGGGGGCGACGACCACGAGATCGTCCAGGCCGCGGTCCTGGAAGTACTGGGTGAGCAGGAACAGCGCGGTCATGTGGTCGACCGGCTGGTGGAAGAAGCCCTGGATCTGGCCGGAGTGGAGGTCCATCGTGAGGACCCGGTCGATGCCGGCGACCCCGAGCATCTGGGCCACGAGGGCGGCGGAGATGGGCTCTCGGGGGGCGGACTTCTTGTCCTGGCGCGAGTAGCCGTACCAGGGGGTGACGGCGATGATCCGGTGGGCGGAGCCGTGCTTCGCCCCGTGCACCATGAGCAGGAGCTCCATGAGAGCGTCGTTGGCGTTGATCTGTTCGGTGGGGTTGCCGCAGGTCGGCTGGACGATGAACACGTCGGCGCCGCGGATGGACTCCTCGTAGCGGGGATAGACCTCGCCGTTGGAGAACGTCTTGAGGGTGACGGCTCCGAGCTCGATCCCGAGGCGCTCGGCGATGCGGCCGGCGAGCTCCGGGTTCGCCCGCCCCGCGAAGAGCATGAGTCGCTTGTCGTACTCGACCGGCAGGGAGGTGGGATACGGCTGCGGGGCGACGACGCTCATCGCCCGGCGGAGTCTACGTCGGCCCCCCGACGACTCGCGGGCGCGCGCCGCGCATAGTCCGCGATGTTCTCCTGGCGCGGGCGGGCGAGGCCGAGGGCATCGGCGGGGACGTCGTCGGTGATGACGGAGCCCGCGCCGGTGTAGGCGCCGTCGCCCACCTCGACCGGGGCGACGAGGGTGGTGTCCACGCCGGTGCGCACCCCCTCGCCGATCGTGGTGCGGTGCTTCTCGGCGCCGTCGTAGTTGGCGGTGATGGTCGCCGCGCCGAGGTTCGTGCGGGCGCCGATGTCGGCGTCGCCCACGTAGGACAGATGGGGAACCTTCGCGCCCGGGCCCACATTGGAGTTCTTGAGCTCCACGAAGGTGCCGGCCTTGGCCTTCTCGTGGAGGACGGTGCCGGGACGCAGGTAGGCGAAGGGACCGACGGTGGCGCCGTCTCCGATCCGCGCGCCGTGGACCTCGGAGCGCAGGACGGTGACCTCGTCGCCGAGCCGGGCGGCGGCGAGGGTGGTGTGCGGGCCGATACGGCAATGGGTGCCGACGGTGGTCCCGGTCAGGAGGATGCACCCGGGCGCGATGACCGTGTCGGGGCCGATGCAGACGCCGGGCTCGATGGTGGTGTGCTCGGGGTCCTCGAGGGTGACGCCGTTCTTCATGTGGTGCGTGTTGATGCGCCGGCGGGCGAGGGTGACCACGTGGGCGAGGTCGGCGCGGTCGTTGATGCCGAGGGTGAGGGTGGGATCGTCGACCACGTGCGCGGCGACCGGGAGGCCCTGCGCGTGGAGGATCGGCAGGACGTCGGGGAGGTAGAGCTCGCCCTGGGCGTTGTCGGGGGCGAGCCGGGGCAGTGCGTCGAGGAGGGCTCGTCCCGCGAAGGCGTAGATGCCGGTGTTGACCTCGCGGACGGCGAGCTGCTCGGGGGTCGCGTCACCGGGCGCCTTGGCCTCGACGATGCGCTCGACGGTCCCGTCGGCGGCGCGGATGACGCGGCCGTAGGCGCCGGGCTCGTCGAGCTCCATGGTCACGACGGTCGCCGCGGCGCCGGCCTGCTCGTGGGCGGCGACGAGCTGCTCGATCGCCTGCGCGGTGATGAGCGGCACATCGCCCATGAGGATCACGACGGGGGCGTCCGGGTCCACGTGGGGCGCCGCTGCGGCGACGGCATCGCCCGTCCCCCGCGGCTCGGCCTGCACGGCGAGCTCGACGCCCTCGGGCAGCACCGGCTCGAGGACCCGAGCCGGCCCACCGACGACCACGATCCTGCCCGCCCCGGCCTCCCGCGCGGCCTGCACCGGCCACAGCGCGAGGGGCCGGCCCAGCAGCGGATGGAGCATCTTCGGAGTCGCCGACCGCATCCGCGTCCCCTGCCCCGCGGCGAGGACGATGACGGTGGGGGCGGCCACGGGTGGGAGCGTAGCCCCCGTCGTTACCCTCTCATCACCTCGCTGGGGAGTGGTGTATTTGGCTAGCACTGGTGGCCTTGGCCCACCGAGAGCGGGTTCGAGTCCTGCCTCCCCAGCCTCTCCTTCCGTCCGAGACGTATGCGAACATGTGTTCGTGCCACCTCGCTACTCGAAGACTCAGGCCGAGGAGGCCGTCGCCGCCTCTCTGAGCTACGCCGAAACGCTCCGCCGGCTCGGCAAGTGCTCGACCGGCGGCAGCGCGCCGGTACTCAAGAAGTATCTAGGGATCTGGGGTATCTCGACGGCACACTTCGATCCCCGCGGCGCGCAGAAAAGGGGGTTGAACCGTGGCCTTAACCGATGTCTGAGTGAGGTTCTCGTCGACCACTCCTCCTACTCCCGGAAGGACGTCAAGCGCCGGCTCTTCACCGAGGGCGTCAAGGAGCGGGTGTGCGAGCTCTGCGGGCAGGACGAGGAGTGGCGTGGTCGGCGCATGGGTCTGGTCCTCGACCACATCAACGGCGTTCGTGACGACCACCGACTCGAGAACCTGAGAATCGTCTGCCCGAACTGCAACGCGACGCTCGACACCCACTGTGGCCGGAGCGCTCGCGTGCACCCCATCGAGCGGGAGTGCGCTCTTTGTTCTCGCACGTTCCGGCCGAACTACGGCGCGCAGCGCTACTGCTCGCGCGCCTGCGGATCACGCTCATCGCCCTCGCGCGGACCGCGGCCCGGGCAACGCAGGGTTGAGCGGCCTCCGTACGCCCAGCTCGTGGCCGAGGTCAGCGCCGAGGGGTGGAGCGCGACGGGGCGGCGCTACGGGGTCTCGGACAACGCGGTGAAGAAGTGGGCTCGCCAGTACGAGGCCGAGCTCGGCACCGAGGATGCGGACGCGCTGCGGCCTCCCTCGCTTCGCTCGCGCTGGGAGGGCGGGAGGCCGCCGATGCGACCGAGCGACCGGCTCGACGGCAATGGGGCGCGGCACGCGCTCTCGCTGCTCGCCGTTGGACGGACACCGATCGAGGTTGCGGAGCGCCTCGGGGTCTCGAAGTGGTGTATCTACACACTCCGCCGCGGCGAGAGCCATCGCTGGCTCGAGCGGCCGAACGATTCGAGGGAGAGCGCATGAGCACGAGTACGGACACCACGACAGCCGTCACCGGCGTCGACTTCGTCTGCATCCCGACCCAGGACTACGCGCGGGCGCGCGAGTTCTACGAGTCGGTGCTGGGGCTGCCGTTCTCCAAGCAGTGGGGCGACTTTCCCGCCGGGGAGTTCGAGACGGGGACCGTGACCCTGGCGGTCATGCAGTCCGACGCCTTCGGCCAGGAGTTCCGGCCGCACTCGGTGCCGATCGCGCTGCGCGTCGACGACGTGGCAGCGACCCGCGCCGAGCTCGAGGCGAAGGGGGTCACGTTCGTCCACCAGCTCGACTCCGGCGTCTGCCACCAGGCCTTCTTCACCGATCCCGACGGCAACCCGCTCGCACTGCACCACCGCTACGCGCCGAAGGACGCGCGCTCAAGCTAGGAGGCGATCAGGACCACCTCCGCCGGCGTGGCGGAGACCCGAGCAGCAACCCAAGACGCAGCACGCGACCCTCCGGCCGGGACACTACCCGGCGGGTGCGGTCGGAGGCTGTCGTCGCGGATCGATCAGCGAGACTGTGGCGATGCTCGGCGACGGAGAGTTCCTTCAGGCGCTCGTTGGCGGCTTGCCGGAGGCGTTTCCTCCCGGGGATCACGACGACTACGTTGACGAGGATGGCCGTGTGCTGCTGTATATCGCGGTGGGCGATGCTCGTCGCTGGCTTGAGGACGACGTGCTGCTCATCGAGCGGCCGGGCTTTACCGACGAGATGCTTGAGGAGCTGGTTCAGGCGTTCGGGAAGGCGGCGTACCACGCCTCGATCGGTGACGCGTCGGTAGCTGAACCCGACCTTGATCGAGTCGTCGAAGCGATCGATCGTGATCTTCCGCCGCCACACGCGATCGTGCGCGCAGGCGCCGAGGAAGCGATGCGCCGGTTCTGGGCGATCATGGAGCTTGCGGCCGAGGACGCCGATGGCCCGCGCCAGACGCTGCTGATGATCGAGCTCTACGAAGGCGTCGGATGGACCGAAGACGTGATCGAATATCTCGGGCCGCGAGCTCTCGAGCTGATGCACGCTGAACGAGCTGGCTGACGGCAACGGGCAGATCGGCCGCTGGGCGTCCCGGCCGCGCTAGAGCAATGAGTCTTGCGGCCCCTGCGCGCCGATCACCGGCTTCCCCGACGGGCAGGCGCTTGCTTCACGATGCGGAGGACCAAGACGGCACGGTTACCCTCCCTGCGCATCACGCTCAAGCACCCGACGGCCCCATCGCACTTCCCGCGAGCCATTGTCGCGGCCGTGTGTGCCCTGGGCGTCACGCTGGCTTGGCTGGTGGCGCCCTCGGCCGGGGTCGCCCAGTCGCCGCCGGCCACCTCCGGACCTACGGCGTACCCCAAGGCGCCGGTGACGAGCCAGGCCGCCGGCGCTCCGTTTCTCACCTACGCGCGCGCCCTCGCCCGAGGCCAGTACGCCGTGGCATGCGCCCAACTGTCGAAGGTCGTTCTGCGCAAGGCCCACGCTCCCAGCCTCGAGGCGGCCCGAAGGGTGTGCTTCAGGCAGCTCCGATCCGCGGCCAAGCACCTCGATCAGGGGCGGCTTCGCAGCCTCGCCAGCACGCGGGTCGTCAAGACCCGCGTCGAGCACGGTCGCGCGCGGGTCACGGTTCAGACCACGCTCTACGGCTATGAGCCCCGCGCTACCGGCACCGCGGTCCGAGAAGACGGCCGCTGGAAGATCGCGCGACTGCCGTCGGGTGCCCACGTCGGCAGGTCGCTCGTGGAGCGCATTCCGTCCTCGAGCATGGCTCCGACCCTGCGCGCCGGTGACACGATCCTCGTTGATCAGGACGCCTACCGCAAAGGGCGGCCCGCGATCGGGGACATCGTCGTCTTTCACCCGCCTATCGGGGCCGAGGGTGTGGGGCACTGCGCGCGCCGTCCCCCGGCCGGCCAGGCGTGCGCCGCAGCAGATCGACCCGACTCGGAGGTGCTGTTCGTCAAGCGGATAGTCGCCGGCCCGGGGGACCGCATCTCGATCCGAGATGGACACGTGATCCGAAACGGCACGCTCGCCGCCGAGGGCTTCATCACGCCCTGCGGTCCCGGAGACGAAGGATGCGACTTCCCGCGGACGTTCACCGTGCGGGCCGGCCGCTACTACCTGCTGGGTGACAACCGCGGAGCGTCTGCTGACAGCCGCTGCTGGGGGCCGATCGCGGCGCCCTCGATCCTCGGTCGAGTCCAGCGCATAGGCCCGTGATGGCGAGGCGGCACCACCGCCTGATCGCGCGCCTGACGAGCAGATCTCCTGAACGCGTGAGCCGAGTGGCGCGAGATCCTCACCGGCTTCCTCGACGCCCTCGAATAGCGTGGCCGCCCCGTGCTCCTGACGCTCACCACGACCCACCGCCCGGCGACCGACCTCGGCTTCCTGCTCCACAAGCACCCCGGGTGCGCGGTTCGAAGAGCAAGCGGCACTCAAGGACTTCTTCAACCGAAACAACAAGACTAAGGCCAACCCGTACGGATTCCAATCCCGAAACGAAGCACGCCTCTCATACCGCAACTGCCGGAAGTACAAGAGCCGCGACGAGTGCACGTCGATTGCGATCATCTTCCCTGGCGACGACACCCCGGAGGTCACACGCCACGAGCTCACCGCGATAACCGTCTTCCAGCAGCCCCCGCTGCTGCACTGGGTAGTCCCAGCAGCCAGAGCACGGAAGGGTTGGTACAAGAAGCTTCGAGTGACGCCATGTACCTCGAACACCCTACAGGGGTCGGGCAAGCAGTGTGATGAGTATCCGTTTCTTAGCACGCGCGAAGGTGGACCAGGCGCGAGCCTTCAGCCAGTTAGCCAGGCCGACAATAGTCGTCACGGCGGGCGGGTTAATCAGTTCTATAGTGTTGCCACCTTCGCCAACAGGGGAAGAGGTTCCTCGTGGTGCCATTGCCGGCCGCTGTCCACATCCCAACGCGCTACGCCTGCAACGGGACGCGATGAGGATGAGGCCTACTAACGAGGCGCCCATCCTGACGGAGGCTCGGATTGACCAGCTGGTCGACGCGCTGCGTGTCCAGGGTGCGCCGATCGTCGACCATCTCCTGCCCGGGCTGACTGATCCGGAGATCGATGGGATCCTTGCGCCCCTCGGCATCACGGCCCCGATGGAGGCACGAACGTGGTGGGGGACGCACAACGGGGTGCCCGTGCTCGACGGCGGTCACTCGCCGGCGATGGCGCTTACCACGTCTTGGTGGTGGGCTCCGCTCGATCGGGTCGCAGCTAAGTGCCAACTCATACGGGAGCAGCTTGCCGACTTTGAAGGGCTCTGGCTGCCGGCGTGGCTTCCGATCGTCATCGGGGACGGGGAGCTGGTCATCGATACCGCGGTCACGCCAGGCGGGGCTTCCCCTGTGCACGTGATCGACCTCGAGGGAGATGAGTTCGACCGTCCGCACACCCCGGTTCTTCCCTCCCTCGGCGCGCTGATCCAGCTCTGGACGTCGGCACTCAGGAACGACGTGATGGATTACCGCCAGGAATTAGGTGTGTTCCTGATCGACCCTGCGCGCTTCGACCGCATGGATCCTCCGGGCGGGGTCCTGTAGCCACCGCCGCGCCCCGGAGAGGAGAGGAGGCGACCAGCCGCGGCGCTGGTCGCGAGATACGGTGCCCGGCCCGTGCTCCTCACGCTCACCACGACGCACCGCCCGGCGACCGACCTCGGCTTCCTGCTGCACAAGCACCCCGAGCGGGTGCAGTCGTTCTCCGTGCCGTTCGGCACCGCGCACGTCCTCTATCCCGAGGCGAGCGAGGAGCGGTGCACGGCGGCGCTCGTGCTCGACGTCGACCCCGTGGGGCTCGTGCGCCGCGGGCGGGGCGCGGGGCGCTTCGCGCTCGCCGAGTACGTCAACGACCGGCCGTACGTCGCCTCCTCGTTTCTCTCGGTCGCGCTGGTCACCGTGTTCAAGAGCGCGATGGCGGGCACGTGCCACGCGCGGCCGGAGCTCGCGGCGACGGCGATCGCGCTCGAGGCCGCGCTGCCCGCCGTGCCCGCGCGCGGCGGTGAGGACATCGTCCGGCGGCTGTTCGCGCCGCTCGGCTACGAGGTCGAGACCGAGCCCATCCCGCTCGATCCCGAGCACCCCGACTGGGGAACCGGTCGGCACCTCGCGCTGCGCCTGCACGGAACCCAGCGCGTGGCCGATCTGCTCAACCACCTCTACGTCCTGCTGCCCGTGCTCGACGACGACAAACACTACTGGGTCGACGAGGCCGAGATCGACAAGCTCATCCGCCGCGGCGAGGGCTGGCTGCCCGCCCACCCCGAGCGCGACCTCATCGTGCGCCGCTACGTCAAGCACCAGGCGCAGCTGCTCCACCCCGCCCTCACCCGGCTCGACGAGGCGGTCCCCCCGGGCGAGGACGACGGCGGCGCCGACCGCGAGGAGGTCCTCGAGGAGCGCGTCTCGCTGCGCGACCAGCGCCTGGGCAGCGTGCAGGCGGTGCTGCGCGCGTCGGGGGCGAAGACCGTGGTCGACCTCGGCTGCGGTGGCGGCGCCCTGCTCGAGCGCCTCGTCCGCGACCCCTATACGAAGATCACCGGCGTCGACGTCTCGATCCGCGCCCTCGAGCAGGCCGCGCGCCGCCTCAAGCTCGAGCGCCTCCCCGACGCCGAGCGCGCGCGCATCGCGCTCCTGCAGAGCCCGCTCACCTACCGCGACCGCCGCCTGACGGGCTACGACGCGGCCGCCCTCGTCGAGGTCGTCGAGCACCTCGACCCTCCGCGCCTCGCCGCCGCCGAGCAGAACGTGTTCGGCTCGGCCCGGCCGCAGACCGTCGTCGTCACCACGCCCAACCGCGAGTACAACGCCCACTGGGAGACGCTGCCGGCCGGCCATCTCCGCCACCCCGACCACCGCTTCGAATGGACGCGCGCGGAGTTCGCCGCGTGGGCGGAGGGCGCCGGCGCCCGTCACGGGTACCGCGTCCGCTTCCTGCCGATCGGTGCCGAGGATCCGGAGCTCGGCCCACCCACGCAGATGGCCGTGTTCGAACGATGAGGATCGACCTGCCCGATCCCAGCCTCGTCGTCCTTGTGGGCGCAAGCGGTTGCGGCAAGAGCACGTGGGCCGCCCGCCACTTCCGCTCCACCGAGGTGCTGTCCTCGGACTTCTGCCGCGGGCTCGTCGCCGACGACGAGAACGACCAGTCGGCGAGCCGCGACGCCTTCGCCGTGCTGCACGAGATCGCGCGCCGGCGCCTCGCCAACCTCCGGCTCACCGTCGTCGACGCGACCAACGTACAGCGCGAGGCGCGCAGGCCGCTCGTCGAGCTCGCCCGCGAGCACGACCTCTTCCCCGTCGCCGTCGTCCTCGACCTCCCCGAGGCGGTCTGCCAGGAGCGCAACCGCCACCGCGCCGACCGCGACTTCGGCGCCCACGTCGTCCGCGGGCAGCGCGCGCAGCTCCACCGCTCGCTCAAGGGCCTCCAGCGCGAGGGCTTCCGGCGCGTGTGGGTCCTGCGCACCCCCGAGGACGTCGAGGCGGCCGAGGTCGCGCGCTCGCCGCTGTGGACCGACCGCCGCTCCGAGCACGGTCCCTTCGACGTCATCGGGGACGTCCACGGCTGTTACACCGAGCTCGTCGAGCTGCTCGACCGCCTCGGGTATGCGGTCGCCGAGGACGGGTCGGTCACCCCGCCCCCCGGCCGGCGCGCGGTGTTCGTCGGCGACTACGTCGACCGCGGCCCCGACACGCCCGGCGTCCTGCGACTCGTGATGGGGATGGCCGCGGCGGGCAGCGCGATCTGCCTGCCCGGCAACCACGACATCAAGCTCGCCCGGAAGCTCAAGGGCCGCGACGTCCGCGTTACCCACGGGTTGGCGGAGACGCTCGAGCAGCTCGCGGGCGAGCCCGAGGAGCTCCGCGAAGCCGCCCGGAGCTTCCTCGAGGGGCTGGTGAGTCACGTCGTCCTCGACTCCGGGCGGCTCGTCGTCGCCCACGCCGGGCTCAAGGAGGCCTACCAGGGACGGTCCTCGGGCCGCGTGCGCGACTTCGCGCTCTTCGGCGACACGACGGGCGAGACCGACGAGCTCGGCCTTCCGGTCCGCCGGCAGTGGGCCGCGGACTACCGCGGGGAGGCGACCGTGGTCTACGGGCACACGCCGGTCGCCGAGCCCGAGTGGCTGAACAACACGGTGAACATCGACACGGGCTGCGTGTTCGGCGGCACGCTGACGGCCCTGCGCTGGCCCGAGCGCGAGCTCGTCTCGGTGCCCGCCCGGCGCACCTGGTATGAGCCCGCGAAGCCGTTCCTTCCGGCCGGCGAGGAGGCCGGAGCCGAGGAGCGTCGCCCCGCCTTCCTCCTCGACGTGGAGGACGTGGCGGGCAAGCGCATCGTCCAGACCCGGCTCGCCCGGACGGTGACCGTGCGCGAGGAGAACGCGACCGGGGCGCTGGAGGTGATGAGCCGCTTCGCGATCGACCCGCGCTGGCTCGTCCACCTCCCGCCGACCATGGCGCCGACCGCGACCTCGCGCCGCCCCGACCTGCTCGAGCACCCCGAGGACGCGTTCGCCGAGTACCGCTCGGCCGGCGTTCCGGAGGTGATCTGCGAGGAGAAGCACATGGGCTCGCGGGCGCTCGCGCTCGTGTGCCGCGACGCCGGCGTCGCCCGGGATCGGTTCGGGGTCGAGACCGGGGAGACCGGCGCGGTCTACACCCGGACCGGACGCCCGTTCCTCGACGCGGCGACGGACACGGAGGCCGTCCTCGACCGGGTCCGCGCGTCGGTGGGCGCGGCCGGCCTGTGGGACGAGCTCGGCACGGGCTGGCTGCTGCTCGACTGCGAGCTTCTGCCCTGGTCGGCGAAGGCGCTGGACCTCGTCCGCCGTCAGTACGCCGCGGTGGGCGCCGGCGCGCGGGCGGGGCTCGGGGCCACGGTCGCGGTCCTGGAGCGGGCCGCGGCGCGCGGGCTGGCCGTCGACGACCTCCTCGCCCACGAGCGCGCGCGGACCGGGCACGTCGAGCGCTACACAGAGGCCTACCGCCGCTACGTGCGGCCCGTCGCGGGAGTGGCGGACCTCCGCCTCGCGCCGTTCCACGTGCTCGCGGCGGAGACCGGCGTGTTCGCCGACCGCGATCACGCGTGGCACCTTGAGCGCTGCGACCGGCTCGTCGCCGCCGACCCGACGTGGTTCCAGGGCACCGCCCGGCGCGTGGTGGACGTCACCGCGGCCACGAGCCAGGAGGCGGCGGTCGCCTGGTGGGTGGAGATGACGGGCGCGGGCGGGGAGGGGATGGTGGTCAAGCCGATGTCGTTCGTGGCCCACGGGCGCAAGGGAATCGTCCAGCCGGGAGTGAAGTGCCGCGGGCGCGAGTACCTGCGGATCATCTACGGCCCGGAGTACGCCGACCCGTCGCAGCTCGAGCGCCTGCGGGGACGGGGTCTGGGCCGCAAGCGCTCGCTGGCCGTCCGCGAGTTCGCGCTCGGCGTCGAGGGCCTCGAGCGCTTCGTCCGGCGCGAGCCGCTGCACCGCGTCCACGAGTGCGCGTTCGCGGTGCTCGCCCTGGAGAGCGAGCCGGTCGATCCGCGGCTGTAGCCGGCGCGAACGCGGACGCTTAGCGAAAGCCCGCGCAAACTAGGCTCGAAACGCCGTGGCCGCCGTGCTTCACCACGCCCTGCTAGGCCTGTCGGCGGCGGCTCTCGCCGCGTCCGGGCTCCGCGTGAGCTCGCTGTTGGTCTCCACGGGCCTGGCGCGGGCGCTCGCCGCGGCTCCCCTCGCGGTGGCCCTCGCGGTGGCGGAGACGCTGGCCCTCGGGCTCGCGGGGCTCGGAGGGAGCTCGGCGGCCCTGTCGGCGGCCGCGCTTCTGACCTGGCTCGCCGTGCACGCCGTCACCCCGGCCCCGATGCTGTCGGCCACGAACGAGTTGTGGGGATGGTGGCGAGACCGCTCGGCCGTCGAGCGCTCCCTGCTGGGCGCCCTCGGAGGTGGCGCGCTCATCTGGGCGGTCTGGCAACTGCGCCACCCGCAGATCGGATTCGACGCTGAGTTCTACCACCTTCCGGAGATCGTGCTGTGGGTTCAGGGCGGCCATCCCGGTGCCGTCGAGAACGTCATTCCCGGACTGCCGGTCGGCAGCTATCCGCTGACCGACGAGGTCACGGTGGCGTGGGCCACGGGCATTGCGCGCAGCTTCGTTCCGTTCATGCTCTGGCCCTGGGTGACGCTCGTGCTGACCGCGGCCGCGGGATGGGCGGGCCTGCGGGCACTACGCGTGCCGCCGCTGGCCCGCGGGCTTGCCGTGGCGGCTCTCTGCACGTCGCCCTGGCTGCTCGCGTGGCAGAGCCACGGCAGCATGACCGACCCCGCCGCGCTGGGATGGCTCGTGTGTGGCGGAGCCCTCTTCGCGCTGGCCCGGGAGCGACCCGGTCTGCTCGCGCCGGCCCTGCTGGCGGTCGGCCTGTCGGTCGGTGTGAAGACGACGACGCTTCCGCTTGCGCTGGGGGTTGTGGCGCTCGGGCTGGGCGGGACCCGACAGGAGCTGCGCGCCGTACGAGCTCCGCTCGTCGTCGCCCTGCTCGGAGCATCCGCCGTGGGCGGCGTGTGGTACGTGCGCAACCTGCTCGATCACGGATCCCCGTTCTGGCCCATCGTCGCGAGTCCGTGGGGCGACCCGATACCGCAGGTCATCCACTCCATCAGGACGAGCTTCCTCGACCGCCCGATCGCCACGATCCACGGCATCGGCAGCTTCTATCTGGACCGCTTCGGCGGCGGACTCATACTGTTGGCCGGTGGGATCCTCGCCCCCATCGCAGGCGCGGCGCGCAGGACCCTGATCGCTGCCGCGGTCACCGCGCTCGCGGTGTTGATCTGGATGCGCTCCCCACTTACCGGGCTTCCGCCCGGCTACGGCAACCCGGAGTCGGTCTTCTCCACCACGCGCTACCTGTTGCCCGCGAGCGCGGCGGCTGCCGTGGCACTCGGTCTCGGCGCCGCCGAGCGCCGCCGCCGTTCGCTCGTCGCCCTCGCGGTCCTGGTCGCCGCCGTGGTGGTGAACGTCATCCAGACTCTCGCGCTTGGGTTTCCCACGGCGCCGTCAGTCCGGATACCGCTTCTCGGAGCCCTGCTGGGCGGTCTGCTCGGTCTGCTCGTTGCTCACCTACCGTCATCGGGTCTGCCGCGCCTGGCTACGCCGGTACTCGCCGTCGTGCTCGGGGCGCTTGCCGCCCTCCCGGCCCGGGGGCTCGTGGCACGACACGGCGCGACCTACTGGTTGACGACTGCCCCTGTCGTCAACCGACTGGTCGCCGACCGTGGCTATCGCACAGGCGCGAGCCCGGTGGCCACCACGGCCGTATTCGTCGGAGTCCTGGCGGGCGACGACCTCCGCCATCGCCTCGAAGCGATTCCTGCGGGAGAGACGTGTCCGGACGTCGTCCGGCGAGCACGCACGCAGTGGCTGGTCGTCTACGCGCATCCCGGCCCGCTCGACGGAGCTCCGGCACTGCCGGTCCGGCGCTGCCTGCACGGGGTCCTGCCCAGGCTTGAATCGGGTGAGTTCCACGTCTACGGGCCGCATCAGCGCGCCCGCCGGTAGAGGCGGGCGAGCGTCGTGTCCGGGACGCCGAGGATCCAGAGCCAGCGGATGACCACCCAGGAGAACACGGTCCGTCGCACCCCGAGCGCGCGCCAGCGCCGGCCCGAGGTCACCGCCGGGCCGGGGAGGCACGCGGTGCGCCCGCGGCGCTCGAGCCGGCGGACGAGGTCGTAGTCCTCCATGATCGCCAGCTCCCGGAACCCCCCGAGCCCCTCCCACGCCGCGCGCCGCAGCCACAGGACGGAGTCGCCGTAGTAGACGCCGCCTCGCCGCTGGAGTGCGTACCACCCCCCGAGCACGCGGCCGAACGAGTCCGCGCCGTCGAAGCGCAGCGCGAAGTTGCCGCCGAGCACCGCCGGGTCTGCGAGCGCGGCGGCGAGGGACGCGCCGGCGCCCGGGGGCAGCCGCGTGTCGGCGTGGAGGAAGACGAGGACCTCCCCTTGTGCGGCGGCAGCGCCCGCGTTCTGCTGGGCGGCCCGGCCGCCCGGGACGCGCAGCACCCGCGGCGAGGACGGATGGCGCGCGGCGAGCTCCGGGGTCCCGTCGCGCGAGCCGCCGTCGACGACCACCACCTCCCACCCGGCGGGCAGCGCGTCGAGGGCCGCCGGCAGTGCCCGTGCCTCGTCGAGGACGGGGAGCACGACCGAGACGAGCGGATCGCTCACGCCGACGCGGGACGCAGCAGCGCGGCGATCTCCGCGGGATAGAGGGGATCGGCGAGCGCGGCCCGCGCGTCGGCGGGTGTGTCGAGGTCGCGCTCGGCCCGCAGCATCCCCACCGCGAGGCCCGCCTCCCGCGCGAGCGCGAGCGTCCGCGCGAGCACCTCGGGACCACCCCACGCCGGAGCGGGCAGCGCGAAGAGCTCGGGGAGCGGGCGGGCGAGGGCGATGAGGTAGTAGCCCCCGTCGAGAGCCGGCCCGACCGCGGCGTCGCAGCCCTCGGCGAGGTCCTCGAGCGCGCCCCGGGCGTGGAATGCCCCGAGCCGCGGCGTGTCGGTCCCCACGACGAGCAGCGGGCCGGAGCACTCGGCGAGGACGGCCCCCGAGGCGTGCGCGAGCCGCTCGCCGAGGCCGTCCCCCGCCTGGACGAGCAGGTTCGCGGCCTCCCCCACGAGCGCGGCCATCTCCTCGCGCGCGTCGGGCGGGTCGTAGGCGAGGACGACATCCCCGACCGCGCGGGCGAACGCGAGCGTGTGGAGGATGAGCCCGCGCTGGAGGGCCGCACAGCCCTCCGGGCCGAGCAGCGGCTCGAGACGCGTCTTGCACCGCCCGGGCCGCGGGGCCCGGGCCATGACGAGCACCGTGGGGCGGCTCACGGCGTGAAGCGGTAGACGGTGCCCGGCGCCGCGGGCGGATCGGCCGCGATCCGCGGAAGCGCCTCGCGCAGCACCGCGGCGAACGCGCCCGTGCTCTCGCCCATGAGCCGGATGAGCTCCTCCACGGGGGTCGGCTCCTCGGGCCGCACCCCGTTCGCGTAGTCCGTCGCGTAGCCCAGCAGCGCGTAGGGCAGCTCGAGCTCACCGGACAGGACGGTCTCCGGGCCGCCCGTCTGCGACACCGCGGTCACCCCGGCCGCCGCGAGCTGCGCGATCTCCGTGCGGGTGTTGAAGCGGGGACCGTCCACGTGGCCGTAGCAGCCGCCGTCACGGGCGTCGCGCCCCGCTGTCCGCGCCCCGGCCACGAGCGCCTCCCGGACCCCCGCGGAGAACGGCGGCCCGATGATCCAGTGCCCGCGCCCGGAAGCGCCGGGCTCGGCGAAGAACGTGCAGACCTCGCCGCTCGGCAGGCGGTTGGCGAGGAAGTGCAGGTCGTCGAACACGACGAGCGAGCCGAGCGGCACGGAGGGGTCCACCGCGCCACACGCCGTGCAGCCCACCACGGCCGTCGCTCCCGCCTCGCGCAGCGCCCAGGTGTTGGCCCGGAAGGCGACGTGGTTCGAGAGCCGCGCATGACCCTCGCCGTGCCGGGAGACATGCAGCGCGTCGACGCCGGCGAACCGCCCGGCGGTCAGCCGCGTCGCACCCCACGGCGTCCCGACGTCGCGCGGCTCCGCGTCCTCGAAGTCGGGCAGGGCGTAGGTCCCCGACCCCGTGATGATCCCCACTGCCACCGCCGCGGAGCCTAGATCGCGCAGTGCAGGGCGGTGGGCAGCGAGCCGTCGGCGCGCCGGAGCTCGAGGAAGCGCTGGGTCACGAGCCGCTTGGCCTCGGCGAGCGCCACCCGTCCGGGGGCCACGAGCAGGTCGGGCGAGGAGGCGAGATCGGCGCCCACCGGATGCCAGTGCACGCCGTCCGTGGTCACGGTGAGCTCGGGGACGAGCGCCGCGTCGCCGACCTCCATCCCCACGTCCTGGGCGAAGCCGCGCTGGACGAGCGGCCGCACCGCGAAGTCCTCCCCCGTGATCCCCAGTGCCCCCAGCCGCTCGCGCAGCGCGGAGACCTCGCCGGTGTTCTCGGGGGTCTCGGTCATCGCCACGCGAACGGGCAGCCCGAGCTCCCGCGCCCAGGCGATCCCCTCCATCGCGCGTGCCCAGGACCCGGCACCGCGCCACGCGTCGTGGGTCGCCGCGCGCGCCCCATCCAGGGAGGACTGGAGCACGAGCCCGGGCCGGTCGACCAGCGCCTCGAGCTCCCGGCGCCGGCGCCCGCGGAAGAGCATCGCGTTCGTCAGGCACACGGTGGGCAGCCGCTCGCTCGCGTAGGCGAGCATGGCGGCGATGTCCGGCTCGACGAACGGCTCGCCCCCCGTCACGTAGAGCTCGGCGAAGCCCTCGTCCACGGCCTCGTCGACGAGCTCTACGAAGCGCGCGAGCCCGAGCGACCGCCTCCGCGCCGTCGGAGAGGAGGCCACCGCGCAGTAGGAGCAGGAGAGGTTGCAGTGGAAGTTCGAGTAGACCCACAGCCGCGGAGGGAACGCCGCGGTGCCGAACAGAGCGACCACCGGTCGCTCGCCGCCGTCGTCGACGGGGGCGTCGGCCCATCCCACGCCGTCGGCCGCGAACCCCGCGGGCACCGCCTCGCGGTAGACGTGGAAGGCGCCCCGCGCCCGCTCCACGGGCGGGACGACCTCGAGGCACGTCGTCCACCACCCCGTCTCCACGGTCTCCACGAACGCCTCGGGCAGCCCCGCGGCGCGCATCGCCGCGGCGTGCGCACGCCAGTCGTAGACCAGGGGGACGAGCTCGGCGCGGACCGCGCCGTCCTCCACCTCGATCCACGCCCACCACGTCTCCGTCCGCCCGTCGTTGGCCGGGCGGCCCACCGCGCCGACGTTGACCACGAGCGCCTCGTCCAGCCGCCGCTGCCACGGGATCCCCGTGTGCGTGCACAGCAGCACATCGGCGCCGCTCGCACCGACGCGCGCGCCGAGCTCCTCGTCGTCCAGCGACTCCCACACGAAGTCGTTGACCGCCAGCGGCGAGCCGTGCACCGCGTGGACGTCGACGCCCTCGAGCTCCTCGCGCCACTCCCCCGGCAGCCCGCGCATCCACGCCGCGAGCTCGGCCGAGGTATGGGCGCGCGTGTAGTCGTACATGACCTGCGCGTAGCGGTTGTCGCGCTCGTCGGCGTAGCCGCAGCCGCAGTCCTCGTCGCCCCGCCCGATCGCGATGTCGTAGTTGCCGGCGATGCACTCGACCCCGTGCTCGAGCAGCACGGGCCACACGGCATCGCACTCCGCCCCGAAGCCACCGAGGTCGCCCAGGCACAGCAGCCGGTCGGCGCCCCGCTCGCGCGCGGCCTCCGCCCACGCTCGCAGTGCGTGGGGGTTGGCGTAGGCTCCGCCGCAGACCGCCAGCCGGATCACGAAGCCAAGGTACGTCGATGCGCCCCTCTCCGATCACGCTCGCCATCCTCGGCGCCGGTCCCGTCGGGCTCGAGGCCGCGCTCGCCGCCGCCGAGCGCGGCTGGAGCTTCACCGTCTACGAGGCCGGCGCCACTCCCGCCACCCACGTGCGCGAGTGGGGGCACGTCCGCGTGTTCACCCCGTGGGACATGAACGTGTCGCCGCGGATGCGCGCCGCCCTCGGCGAGACCGCGCCGTCCGGCGACGATCTCCCCACCGGGGACGAGCTCGCCGACGAGCTACTCGACCCCGTGGCCGCGCTGCCCGCCCTGCACGACCGCGTCGTGCTCGGGGCCCGCGTCGTCGCGGTCTCGCGCTCGGGGATGCTCAAGCACGAGGAGATCGGGACGGGGCGCCGGCGCGAGCACCCCTTCCGACTGCTCGTCGAGTCCGCCGACGGCGAGCGCGTCGAGCACGCCGACGCGGTGCTCGACTGCACGGGCACCTGGGGCCAGCCCAACGCACTGGGCGACGGGGGGATCCCCGCGCCCGGCGAGCGCGCCTGCGCGGAGCGGATCGAGCACCGCCTTCCCGATCTCGCCGCCGAACCCCGTCGCTGGGCGGGCCGGACGATCCTCCTCACGGGCGCGGGCCACTCGGCGCAGACCGCCGCGCGCGACCTCGCGCTCTTCGCCCGTGACGCGCCGGGCACGCGGGTGCTGTGGGCCGTGCGCGCGCCCGAGCCGACGTGGGGCGCCGTGGCGAACGATCCCCTGCCCGAGCGCCGGCGGCTCAACGAGGTCGCGGCGAACCTCACGGGCGGGGCCTCGACCGCGGTGCAGGTCCTGCCGGGCCGGGTGACCGAGGCCCTGAAGCCCCGCGGCGACCGCATCGGCGTGACCCTCCGCAACGGCCGGACCCGGGAGCACACGGTCGACCGCATCCTCGCGCTGAACGGGTCGGTCGGGGACTTCGGGCTCTACCGTCAGCTCCAGGTCCACGAGTGCTACGCGACGGCGGGGCCGATGAAGCTCGCCGCGACGCTGCTCGGCGCTGCGGGCGGCGACTGCCTGAGCATGCCCGCGCCGGGCCCGGACGCGCTGACGAACCCCGAGCCCGACTTCTTCATCCTCGGCCAGAAGTCCTACGGACGGAACTCGCAGTTCCTGCTGCGGACGGGGTGGGAGCAGGTCGACGACGCCTTCGGGCTGCTGGAGGCGGCCCGAAGATGATCGCCCGTCTGCGCGCCTGGGAGCGGGCCACCCGCCCCCGGGACCCCGAGCTCGAGGCACGCCTGGCCGAGCGCTGGGACGAGCTGCCCGCCCACGTGAAGACCCCCACGCAGGCGCTCGGGCGCCGGACGATGGGCTGCGAGGGGACCCACGGCGTCTTTCCCCGCTGCAACCTCGCCTGCACGCCCTGCTACCACGCCAAGGAGGCCAACCGGGTGCGGGTCGACGGCCCCCACACGGTGAGCGAGATCGACGCCCAGATGGCGCTCCTGCGCGAGCGCCGCGGCCCGGGCCAGAACGCGCAGCTCATCGGCGGCGAGGTCACGCTACTCGACCCCGACGACCACGCCGCCGCACTGCTGACGATGGAGCGCCACGGGCGCAAGCCGATGTCCCTCTCCCACGGCGACTTCGACTACGAGCACCTCGAGCGCCTCGTCCTCGACCCCGACACGGGCGCGGTGCGGATCCCCCACCTCTCCTTCGCCGGTCACTTCGACTCGATGATGTACGGCCGGCGGGGGATCAAGCGGGTGCACTCCGAGGAGGAGCTCGACCCCTACCGCGAGCGCTTCTGCGCGATGTTCCGGCGCCTGGAGCGCGAGCACGGCGTCACGCACTACCTCGCCCACAACATGACGGTGACCCCGCGCAACTTAGACCAGGTCGCCGGCGTGGTCCGCGCCGCGCGCGACATGGGCTTCCGGATGTTCTCCTTCCAGCCCGCGGCGTTCGTGGGCAACGCGAATCGCTGGAAGGACCCTTACCGCGAGCTCTCGGGGGATGATGTGTGGGCCCAGATCGAGCGCGGGGCGGGCGCCCGGCTGCCCTTCCGCGCGCTCCAGATCGGCGACGAGCGCTGCAACCGCACGGCCTACGGCGCGGTGGTGGGCGACGAGTGGGTGCCGATCCTCGACGATCGCGAGCCCCGCGACCACACTGCCCGGGATCACTTCTTCGCCACCTTCGGGGGGATGGACTTCGCGCTGCCTCCCGCCGTGCTGGCGGCGCGCGTCGCGCGGGCCTACGCCGCGAATCCGCGGGGGCTCGTCGAGACCCTCGCCTGGGGACGGCGCTTCGCGGCGCGGGCCGGCGGCGTCCGGCGGGTGCTGGGGGAGAAGCCGCGCCCGCTGACCTTCGTCATGCACTCGTTCATGGACGCGCGGCACGTCAAGCCCGCGTGGGAGGCCCTCCAGCGGGGCGAGACGCCCACCGACCCCGAGGTGCTCGCCGCCGCCGAGCGCCTCCAGGCGTGCTCCTACGCGATGGCGCACCCCGAGTCCGACGAGCTCGTGCCCGCATGTGTCCAGCACTCCGTGCTCGACCCCCAGGAGAACCTCCGCCTCACCGAGCTCCTGCCGCTCGTCCCCGCATAGATCACCCGTCCACGCCTCCCTGAGGCACCCGGCCCGCACCGGTGCCCCGCTCGCTCGCGGGCCCCCGGATGGTCCCGAGGCCGAGCACGCGCATCGCCTTGAGGCCGAGGGACAGCTTCTCGCGCCCGTCGGTGCCGCTCGCGTCGAGCCCCGAGAGCTCGCGGATGCGCCCGAGGCGATAGCGGACGGTGTGGCGGTGGGTGAACATCCGCGCCGCCGCCGCGCCGAAGTTCCCGTCGCAGTCCAGGAAGGTCTCCAGGGTCCCGACGAGGTCGGTCTCGTACTGCTCGTCGTAGGCGACGAGCGCCGCGACCGTCTCGGCGTAGAAGCGCTGCACCTCGTCGGGCTGCTCCATGAACAGCGGGAAGATGAGCCGGTAGGTGCCGAGGTCCTCATAGGCGAGGACCGACGACGTGGCGGACTCGCCGACGTTCGCGGCCAGGAGCGCCTCGGCCCCGGCCCGGCGGAACCCGTGCGGGTCGCGCGCGGGCTGGGAGCGCCCCAGGGCGAACGAGAAGCCCTCCAGGCCGGCCTCGAGCTCCTGGGAGAGCACCTCGGCCAGGCGCCGCGCGACCTCCCCTGTCTCGGAGTCGGCCAGCAGCACGGTGACGTCGTCGGGCCCGGGCTCGCTTCCCACCGCGATGGCCCCGGGAGCGGTGGCCCGGGCGGCCCGGTCGGCGGCGGCGAGGAAGCGCCGGCGCCAGTCGGGGTCGGCGGGACGGTGCGCGTGGGCGCGCGCGACGACGACGCTGCCGCCCGCCGCGAGGTCGATCCCGAGCTCGTGCCCGCGGGCGACGAGATCGGCGTGGCCCTCGACGGTCCCGGCGAGGACGTCGCGCAGAAAGGCGGCGGCGGCCTCCTCGGAGGCGCGCTCGGGCGCCCGGACGCGCTCGACCTCGCCGGCCACGAGCGCGGAGACGAGCCCGAGGACCGCGGGCGAGGCCATGCGCCCCCGGGCGCGGAGCCGCATCTGACCGACCTCCGCCGCGGCCAGGCGCAGCGGCAGGACGTGCACGTCCTCGCCCTGGCGGTGCAGGACGGCCTCCTCCCCCGGCGTGGCCGCCACCGCGAGCACCGCGCCCGAGCGGTCGATGACCGCGAGCGCGGCGTCGAGCGCCCGGGCCACCGCACGCACCACCTCGGGCAGCCCAGAGCCGGACTCCACCGCGGCGGTCACGGCGGCGAGCGCCTCGAGGCCTGTCGGGGGCTCCCGCGACGACGCGGTGGAGGCCATGCTCAGAACACCCGCGGCCAGAGCCACAGCGAGACGGCGAGGCCGGCGGCGATCCCGAGGCCCACCAGCGCGGCCAGCACGTAGAGGGACAGCATCACGGCGACGACCCGTTCCCACGCGCGACCGTAGGTGCGCACCGCGGGCACGAGGACGAGACCGGCGAAGGCGGCGAGCCCGAAGACCCCGGCGCAGGCGGCGACGAGGTGCGTGATGTCGGTGTTCGTCATGCGGAGGCCCCCCGCCCATTCTGCCGTCTCCCCCCGACCACCAGCGCGGTGAGCCCGCACAACCCGAAGCACACCACCCCGAGGCCCCAGCCGCCGTAGACGTCGGAGATCCAGTGCACGCCGAGGAAGACCCGCGACAGGCCGAGCAGGAGGGCGAGGACGAGCGCCACCACCGCGAGGCCGAGCCGCCGGGCCAGCCCGGGCGCGACGCGGGCGAGGACGAGCGCGCAGGCGACCCAGGCCACGGAGTACGCCGCGTGGCCGGAGGGGTAGGCGGCGCCCGCGGCGTCGGTGAGGCCGCCCGCGGGCCGGGGGCGGTCGACCGCGTCCTTGGCGATGTGGACGGCGAGCCACGTGAGCGCCAGCCCGGCGACGAGCGCGATGGCGTCGGGGCGGCGGCCGCGCGCGGCGAGAAAGGCGGCGGTGGCTACGACGATGAGCGCCGTCGCGGGCAGGCTCGCCCCGTTCGTGAAGACCTTCCCGATGTCCACCGTGAGCCCGGTCCGCAGGGGGTCGACGAGGTCGAAGGCCGTGCGGTCCAGGGGCAGGACGTCGTGGACGCCGACGAGATTGGCCAGCGCGCCGAAGGCGAAGCCGCCCACCCCGACCGCGGCCAGGAGCGTGATGACCTCGAGCCCGAAGCGGCCGGGGGCGACCCACGCCGCGAAGCGCCCCGCGGGCAGCAGCGCCCGGCGCCAGCCCAGGCGCGCGACGCGCACGAGCGGCCCCGTGCGCGGGTCCTCGGCGTGCGCGTCGAGCCAGGCATCGACCTTGCGCCGGTTCTCCTCCTCCTTGAGGAAGCGGATCAGGGCGACGAGCCCGACGACGACGGCGATCGTCAGGCCCAGCGCGAGCGCGCCCTGCTTGGCGAACTTCAGGACCTGGTCGAAGGACTGCCAGAAGACGTAGCCGAGGACGACGAGCCCACAGCCCCAGAGGCCGGCGCCGACGATGTCGTACGGCAGGAAGCGCCGGAACTCGAGCTTCGACGCGCCCGCGATGAACGGCGCGAACGCGCGGATGAGCCCGACGAAGCGCCCGAGGAGGATCGCCGAGCCGCCGAAGCGGTCGAAGAAGCCCTCGATCTTCTCCAGGCGCTCGTGGGTGAGCTTGAGGCGGTCGCCGTGCCTCAGGAGGAACTCGCGGCCGAGCCGCCGGCCGAGGAAGTAGCTCGTGACGTCCCCGGCGACGGCGGCGCCCCACACGATCGCCAGCAGGACGACGACGGAGATCTTCCCCTGGCCGGCGACGAAGCCGCCGAGGAGGATCGTGGCCTCGCCCGGGGCGACAAGGCCCACGAACGCGCCCGTCTCCAGGAACGCCAGCACGCCGACGAGCAGATAGGTCCACTTGCCCAGCCGCGCGCCGATCTCGCGGATGACGCTCTCGGCCGAGGGCGGGTGGATCAGCCCGGTGCCGTAGAGCACGAGCCCGACGGCGGCGAGGATCCAGAAGCCCGTCTCGACCTTCCCGAGCTTCTGGCGTCGCCAGGCGACCCACCCCACGGCGGCCGCGGCGGCGACGAGGGGGACGGGCTTCACCGAACTCCCGCCCATCCGGCCTCGACGGGTACCGCGGCGAAGCCGTCGAGCTCGGCGGCCGCGGCGGAGGCCAGGCCGGCCCCCTCCATCCCGGAGAAGAGCCCGAAGACGGTGGGGCCGGAGCCCGACACGAGCGCGGTCGTGGCGCCCGCCGCCCGGGCTGCCTCGAGGCGCTCGGCGATCCGGGGCCGCAGGGAGAGCGCGGCGGGCTCGAGGTCGTTGACGAGCAGCTCGGGCGGTGGGAGGTCGTCACCGTGGCCCAGGGCCTCGCGGAGCTCGTGGCGGCGCGCGGCGAGCTCGTCGGCGGGGCGGCCGAGGCCGAGCCGGTCGGCCTCGGCGAAGACGTCGGAGGTGGGCAGCGGCTCGAAGTCGGGGAGGATCAGCACCCCGAACAGCGCCCGGGGAGCCAGGAGCTCGAGCTCCTCCCCGGCGCCGCCGACGAGGTGCAGCCCCGGGGCGAGCTGCGCCGGCACGTCGGCCCCGAGTCCCGGCGCGAGGCGGCGTGCGACGTCCTCGCCGGTGCCCGCGACGTGGACCGCGAGGCGCAGCGCGGCCGCGGCGTCCCCCGACCCGCCGCCCATGCCCCCGGCCACCGGGACCCGCTTCTCGACGATCACCCGGACGGGATCGGAGCTCCAGCCCGTCTCCTCACGGAACGCGGCGAGTGCGGCGGCGGCGAGGTTCGGTCCCTCGACCCCGGGGCAGTGGACCTCGTCGCCTTCGGCGCCCGGGCCTGCCGGCCCGAGCGTGAGCTCGTCGGCGAGGGAGACCGACTGCACGAGGGAGACGAGCTCGTGCAGGCCGTCGGCGCGGGTGGGTCCGAGCAGGAGGCAGAGGTTCACCTTGCCGGGCGCGAGGACGGAGAGCAAGCTCACGCGAGCGCCTCCGCAAGCGCGCGGAACTCCTCGGGGGCGAGGCGCTCGGCGCGCTCGTCGGCGGGGTGGCCGAGATCCTCCAGGGCGCGGCGGGCGCGGTCGCGGACGTCTCGTTCCGCCCCGGGCGCGAGGGACAGGGAACGCGGCAGGGCCTTGCGCCGGTGGGCGAACGCCGCCGCGGCCACGGCCCGGACCCGGGGCGCCGCGGCCGGCCCGCGGCGGCGAAGGCGGACGAGCACCGAGTCCACGTGGGGCACCGGGAGAAAGACGGTGCGCGGCACGGCGCGGACGATCTCCACATCCGTGGAGAGCTGGGCGAGCACCGAGGGCAGCCCGTAGGCGCCCGACCCCGGGGCGGCGGCGAGGCGCTCACCCACCTCACGCTGGACCATCGCGACCCAGAGGCCAACCCGCGGCAGCTCGTCGATCGTCTTGAGCAGGACGGTGGCGGCGATCCCGTAGGGGAGGTTCGCGACCACCTTGTCGGGCACCGGGTCCAGCTCGTCGAGCGCGAGGGCGAGGGCGTCTCCGAGATGGAGGGTGTGGCGGTCCGGGTACGGCGCGAGCGCCTCGCGCAGCGGCGCCTCGAACCGGGGGTCGATCTCGACCACGTGCACGTGGGCGACCCGGGCGGCCAGGTACTCCGAGAGGGCCCCCACCCCGCCCCCGATCTCGAGCACGACGTCCTCGGGTGCCAGCGCGGCGATGCGACCGATCACGTCGAGGAGGTTCGGGTCGACGAGGAAGTTCTGCCCGAGGTCGTGGTTCGGGCGGATCCCGTGCTCGCGCAGGCGGCGACGGGTCACCAGGAGAACAGCGCCGCCGCGCTCGCCGCGACGTCGCGCTCGAGCTCCTCGTAGGGGACCCCGCGCTCCGCGGCCAGCACCCGCGCGGTATGGACCACGAAGGCGGGTTGGTTGCGCTCCTTGCGCACGGGCTGGGGGGTGAGGAAGGGCGCGTCGGTCTCCACGAGCAGCCTCTCGGCGGGGACGGCCCGCGCGGCCGCGCGCAGCTCCGCGTTGCGGGGGTAGGTCGCGTTGCCCGCGAAGGAGATCCACCACCCGTGGGCCACGCACTCCTCGACGCGCTCGGGCATGGAGAAGCAGTGGAGCACGACGCGGAGGCCGTCCGCATCGTTTCCGGTGAGGATCCGGAGGGTGTCCTCGGCGGCGTCCCGGGAGTGCACGACCAGGGGCAGCCCGGTCTCGCGCGCGAGGCCGATCTGGTCGCGGAAGGCGCGCTCCTGGTCGGCGCGGGAAGCGCCGGCGCGGAAGAAGTCGAGCCCGGTCTCCCCGATCGCGGCGCACCGCGGGTGCGCGGCCAGGGCGCGCAGCTCGGCGAGGTCGGTCTCATCCCAGCCCCCGGCGGAGTTGGGATGGCGCCCGGCGGCGGCCCACACCTGTCCGAACGCCTCGGCGGCGGCGAGGGCCGTGCGCGTCGAGGCCCCGTCGAGGCCGATGGTGAGCATCCGCTCCACCCCCGCGGCGGTCGCGGCGGCGACGAGCTCCGCGTCGTCTCCGGCACAGAGCTCGAGATGGGTGTGGGTGTCGATCACTTCTTGGGAAAGAGCGGCTCCAGAGCGGCGACCTCCTCGCCGCCGAGCACCGCGAGGAGCTTCTCCGTGGTGGCGGGCATGTACGGGTGCAGATTCTCGGTCACGACCCGCAGCCCGTGGACGAGCGAGCGCAGGGCCTCGTGCAGCGGCGCGGGATCGTCGGCCTTGGCGAGCTTCCACGGCTCGCGCTCCTCGACGTAGCGGTTCAGGCGGCGAACGCGCTCCCAGATGGCCTCGAGCGCCGAGGAGAGCTCCGTCCGGTCCATGAGCGCCGCGACCTGCTCGTGGAGTCCGTCGAGGTCGGCCGCGAGGACCGGATCGGGGTCGCCGGGGGGAACCCGCCCGTCGCAGTAGCGCCGCACCATGGCCACCGTGCGCGAGGCGAGGTTGCCGTACTCGTTGGCGAGCTCGGTCTCGTAGCGCAGCTCGAAGTCCCCGGCGGAGACCGAGCCGTCGGAGCCGAAGGAGACGTCCCGGAAGCAGTAGTAGCGCAGGGCGTCGGCGCCGAACTCGTCGATGACCACGTTCGGGTCGAGCACGTTGCCGAGCGACTTGGACATCTTCTCGCCCTGCATGAGCAGGAAGCCGTGGACGAACACGCGCTGCGGGGGCGCGTACCCCGCGGCGAGCAGCAGCGCCGGCCAGTAGACCGCGTGGAACTTGAGGATGTCCTTGCCGATGAGCTGGACCGACGCGGGCCAGAACTCGCTCGTCAGGTCCTCGCCGGGACGCGCGTAGGCCAGCGCGGTGACGTAGTTGAGCAGCGCGTCGAACCAGACGTAGAAGACCTGGTCGGGGTCCCAGGGCAGGGGGACGCCCCAGGAGATCTTCGAGCGGCTCAGGGAGACGTCCTGCAGGCCCGAGCGGATGAACGACAGCGCCTCGTTCGCGCGCACCCGGGGCAGCACGAAGCCCTCGTCGCGGGCGAAGAGCTCCTCGAGCTGCGGTGCGAAGGCGGAGAGCCGGAAGAACCAGTTCTCCTCCTGCTGCCAGTCGAGCGCGATCCCATGGATCGGACAGGTGTTGCCCTCGGCGATCTCCGTCCCGGTCTTGAAGTCCGCGCAGCGCGGGCAGTACCAGCCCTCGTACAGGCCCTTGTAGACGTGGCCGTTGTCGTGGACGCGCTGGAGGATCTCCTGCACCTTGGCCTCGTGCTCGGGGTCCGTGGTGCGGATGAAGAAGTCGTTGGTGACCCCGGCGCGCGCCATGAGGTCACGGAAGCGGGGCGCGTTGCGGTCGCCGAGCTCACGGGGGGTGAGGCCCTGGCGCTCCGCGGCCTGCACGACGGGCTCGCCGTGCTCGTCGGTGCCCGTCAGGAAGAACACGTCCTCTCCGCGGGCGCGCATGTGGCGCGCGAGGATGTCCGCGGCGATCGTCGTGTAGGCGTGGCCGAGGTGGGGCTCGCCGTTGACGTAGTAGATCGGCGTCGTGACGTAGAAGGACACGGCGCGGAGGGACATTACTTCGCAGCATCGGGCGCCTATCGCGCCGACCTTGCGCCGAGTTCGTGACGGGAGCGTCCGCTTTCGCTCTCATCGTCCGGGAGCGGGCCTAGGGTGGGCCTCCTGATGAACGAGCGCCATTTCGCCGAGATCGAGAAGCTCCTGCTCTACGTCTCCGACGCGCGCGAGCGCGCCAGCCAGGCGGCGAAGAGCCTGGAGCGCGGGGGCGCCGAGCCCCACCTCATCACCGCGGCCCGCGACGCGGAGGATGATCTCCGCGCGCTGCACCGCCGGCTCATGCAGGGCACGTACTTCGCCGTGCCGGGGCAGGACCGCCTCGCCGTCTGATCCCCGGCGCCGGCCGCCGCCGACCGGCGACGAGATCCGTCAGCGGCTGACGCGCTTTGCGGCGCGCTGGAGCGTCTACGACGGCAGCGAGCGCGCCGAGGCGCAGACGTTCCTCAACGATCTCTTCTCGTGCTACGGGCAGGAGCGGCAGGCGCCGCCGCCGCGGCTCGTGGCCTCGCCGAACTCGATCACCTGCCCACCCTCCCCGTCTCTCCGCAGGTGCGCCGAGAGGGCTGGATAATCGGTGTGACTCCGTGACATGCCGCTTCCTACATGCCGGGTGTAGGCTGGTGCGGCTCGCCATTGACGTAGTAGATCGGCGTCGTGACGTAGAAGGACACGGCGCGGAGGGACACTACTTCCGGGCCCGGGTCACCCCCGTCCGGCGCTCAGGTCGCGGGTGAGTGGGGCTCGCGCTCGCGGATGTCGATCGACTTGTTCGCGTGGATCCACGCCCCCACGCTCACGAGGACGCAGCCCAGCGTGCCGCCGACCGTGCCCGGCCAGTCGAAGATGTTCGTCCCGCCGATGATCACGACGATCGACAGGATCGTCGTGGTTCGCCACTCCTCGTTGAAGAATCCGTGGAGGATTCGCGCGGCGTCATCACGGCACCAGGTTACTGACGGCGTAGAGCGTCAGGCCGAGCGCCGTGCCGAAATAGGCCCCTTCCGCGATCTCCGCCGGTCGGCTGCTGAGTGGGACCTTGCGGAAGCGCGCCGTCGTACCGCCGAGAAGCCGCCGAGGATCGCGAAGAGCGGGATCACCGACGGCTCGCGGAGGTCGGGCAGAACGGCGAGGAGGGCCCGGATCACGCGTCGACGGCGCGCCGCTCGGCCACGGCGAGGCGTCGACGACGGAGCAGCGGGGCGACCGTGCGAGCGGCCCCGAAGAGGCCGGCCGCGCCGAGGAGGCCGAGCCCGGCGGGGAGCCATGCCGAGCCGAAGGGGAGGGTTGCCGGGGCCGGGGCGGTGGTGGGTCGGGGGGCAAGCGGTGGGGGTGGCGCGAAGGGGCGGCGGCCGGGGGGCGGCGCCGGGCCGAGGCGAGGCGCGGACTAGGCGGCCAGGAGGGTCAGGGGATCCAGGTAGCCGAAGCGCTGCGCCCGCACCCGTGCACCGAGCTGGACGATGCCGTCCGGGCCCATGCGGCCGACGACCTGTCCGGCGGCGACGCCGGCGCGGCGGGCGGTGAGCACGGCGCCGAGGTGTGTCAGCGTGGCGTTCAGCGCGCCACAGCCGATGGTCACGGTCGGCCCGCTCGTCCCCACGGTGCCGGCGAACCGGACGCGACCGGTGCAGGGGGCGAGCACCGCGGCACCGGGCGCGGCGGCCAGGGTCACGCCGCGGTGCTGACCGCGCGCGAAGGGATCGCGCGCGAGGCGGAAGCGGCGCACCACCGCTCCGGGCACGGGCCGGCGCCAGGTCGGCTTCGAGGAGGAGGAGGAGGAGGAGGAGGAGGGCGGCGAAGCGTGCCCCGCGCCCGCCGGCCCATGGGAGGAGAGAGCCCTCCCCGCGCCCGGTGCGGGCCGCGCGAACGCGAACGTGAACGCGACACAGAGCAGCAAGGTCGGGAGGAGGAGCGGGACCGGCGGGCGGGGCACGAGCGCCAGCATCCCGCCCACTCCGCCAACGCGCCTCCGCGCGCGCCTTCTGGCGCACGGGTGGTGCGAAGGCGCTTCAGTCGCCGGCGGTCAGGGCGCGGTAGAGCGCGTTCGCGCTCGTCCCCGTGAGCTCGGCGACGACCGAGGCCGCCGGGCGCGTGCGGGCGCCCGCGTCCACGAGCCGCCGCACCGCCGCGATGGCGGCGCAGAGCTCCGGCGCCGCCCGCCCGGCGGCTCCGAACACCACGACGATCTCCCCCCGCGGCGCCGCCGCGGCATAGCGCTCGGCCAGCGCGTGCGCGCTCCCGCGCACCACCTCCTCGTGCACCTTCGTCAGCTCACGGCACACCGCCACGGGCCGCGCCGGGTCGGTCGCGGCCAGCGAGGCGAGCGACTTCCCCAGCCGCTGGGGGGATTCGAAGGCCACGGTCGTCTCGGCGGCGTCCCACATCCCGGTGAGGTCGCCCGCGCGCCGCGGCAGGAACCCCACGAACCGCCACCGCCCCGCCGGCAGGGCGCTGACCACCACGGCGGCGGGCACCGCCGACGCACCCGGCAGCACCTCCACGCGCGCGCCCGCCTCCGCGCACCCCCGCACGAGCAGCCAGCCCGGGTCGCTCACCCCGGGCATGCCCGCGTCGGAGACGAGCGCGACCACGGCCCCGCTCCCGATGCGCTCCACGAGCTCGGCCGCCCGCGCGCGCTCGTTGTGCTCGTGGTAGCTCACGAGCCGGCCTCCTCCGACCACCCCGTGGCGCTCGAGCAACACGCGGGTCCGGCGGGTGTCCTCGCAGGCGATCAGGTCCGCCTCCCCCAGGACCCGGAGGACCCGGAGGGTCACGTCGTCGAGGTTGCCGATCGGCGTGGGACAGACGACGAGGCGCCCGCTCACGGCGCCGCCAACCCCTCCCACGCGAGCGCCGCCGCCCCGAGGAGCCCGGCCTCCTGCCCGAACCGCGCGGCGCGGATCGGCACCGCCGACCGGGCCGGCAGCGCCCGCCGCGCCGCCTCGGCCCGCGCGGGGCCCAGCAGCAGCTCGCCGGCCGCGATCACCCCGCCGCCGACCACCACGACCTCGGGGTCGAACGCGTTGAGCAGCGCGGCGATCCCCACCCCGAGCCACGTGCCCACCACCCGCACCGCCTCTCCCGCCGCGGCGTTCCCGTCGTGCGCGAGCTCGGTCACGTGAGCCCCGGTCAACGGCTCCCCACGCGCACCCGAGAGCCCGAGCCGCGCACCCTCCCGCGCCAGCGCGATCCCCGACGCCATCGCCTCCAGGCACCCGTGGTTCGGGCAGGCGCCGGGGCACGGCGGGCCGTCGGCCTGCACGGTCATGTGCCCGAGCTCCGCCGCTCCTCCCGACGCGCCCCGGTAGAGCTCGCCCCCCAGGATCAGGCCTCCGCCGATCCCCGTCCCCAGCGTGAGGACGACCGCATCCCGCGCTCCCGCCGCCGCCCCCTGCCCAGACTCCGCGAGCGCCGCGAGGTTCGCGTCGTTGTCGATCCATACCGGCAGCCCGATCCGCTCGCCCATGATGTCGGCGAAGCGCACCCCCGCGAGGGGGAGGTGATTCGAGGAGATCGCCACGCCGCGGGGCCGGTCGACGAGCGCCGGGATCCCGAACCCCACCCCCACGACCTCCCCGCCCGCGGCCTCGACAGCCTCCTCCACGGCCGCCACGCAGGACGCCAGCAGCTCGCCCTGGCCCACCCCGACAACGGGCCGGACGCTGCGGTGATGCACACCCCAGTCCGGGTCCACGGCCCCCGCCAGCAGCTTGCTGCCCCCGAGGTCCACGCCGATGACGCGCTCCCCGGCCACCTCCTCGACGTTAGCCTCCCGCGCCGTGGCCGAGGAAGACCGTCCCTACACCGTCTACCGAGCCCGGCCCGAGAGCCTGCTGTCCCGTCTCCGAAGCGGGGGGGACGACGAGACGACGCCCGACCGGCCCCGGCCGGACCGCGGCCGCCGAGACCGGGGTCGCAAGCCGATCACCCCCGGCCGGGTCCTCAAGTGGGTCGCGCTCGCCGTCGTGGGCTGGATCCTCCTGTCGCTCGTCCTCTTCCTCGTCTCGGCGCAGCTCGAGCGCGGGAAGGTGTCCGGGTCGGCCGGGAAGGCGCTCTCGGGCGGCGGCGGGTTCCCCCTCACGAGCGCGAACACCATCCTCGTCCTCGGCTCGGACCAGCGCGCGAAGGGCACGAAGGAGCCCGGCGCGTCGACCAGCGGCCCGAGCCGGTCGGACACCATGCTCCTCATCCGCGCCGGGGGTGGGGCGAACCAGCGCCTCGCGATCCCACGGGACACCGTGGTCGAGGTCCCGGGCCACGGGCTGCACAAGATCAACGCGGCCTACGCGATCGGCGGCCCCGGGCTGGCCGTCAAGACGGTCGAGTCCTTCCTGGGCATCCAGATCAACCACGTCGTCGAGGTGTCGTTCACGAACTTCCCCAAGCTCATCGACGCCATGGGCGGGATCGACCTGAAGACGAACTGCATCCGGGCTGAGATCAACGGCGGGAAGCGCAACGGCGGCCAGACCATCCGTCTCTCCCGCGGTGAGCACCACGTGGACGGCAAGACGGCCCTCGCACTCTCGCGCATCCGGAAGAACGACTGCGCTCCGGCCGAGAACGATCTCTCGCGGGCCCGGCGCCAGCAGCAGATCTTCGCCGCGATGAAGGCTCGCCTGGCCTCCCCCGCGATGTTCTTCCGCCTCCCGCTCGTCTCCTGGAACGCGCCCAAGGCGCTCAAGACCGACATGGGCGGGATCTCGCTGCTCGGGCTGTTCGGGGCCTTGGCCACCTCCGGCTCCCCGCGACCCCGGATCCTGATTCCCAGCGGATCGGCCCCCGCCGACGGCGGGACGGGGGTGACCGTCAGTCCCGGCGAGAAGCGAGCAGCGGTGCGGCGCTTCGAGAAGGGCTGACCTCCACCGGCCCCCGCCGGCGCGAGGCGAGCGTGACCCCGGCGAGGATGAGCCCCAGCCCCGCGAGCGCCGCCGCCGTCACGCGCTCGGCGAGGAACACGGCGCCGTACACGAGGGCGAAGGGCGGCGTGAGGTAGGACACGAGGTTCGCACGCCCCGCGCCGACCGCCCCGATCAGCTCGTAGAAGATAAGGAAGGCGAGCGCGGTGTGGGTCACGCCGAGGGCCACGAGCGCCGCCCAGTCGCCGGCGTCCGGCGAGCCCGTCCCCGGCGCGAGCAGTGCCACCGGCAGCGTGACGAGCGCCGCGGCGCTCACCGCGAACGCGTTCGTGACGAGTGGTGGGAAGCCCCGGTAGCCCGTCTTGACCACGTAGGACGCTCCCGCGTAGCAGGCCGAGGCGAGCAGGATCCCCAGGGACCCGAGAAACGTCGCCAGCGAGGACACGGACTCCACCCCGACGAGCAGCGCCACCCCGCTCAAGCCCACGGCGAGGCCGACCCATCCCCTCCCCGCCAGCCGCTCCGAGGGGTCGAGCACGAGCGCCAGGAGGGCGACGAAGATCGGCGAGGGCGCGATGAGGATCGCCGTGAGCCCCGAGGGGACGTGCAACTCGCCGAAGGAGATGAGCAGAAAGGGGGCGGCGACGAACAGCGTCCCGAGCATGAGGGCCAGCCCCGGCCGCCGCCGTACATCGGCGAGGCGGGCCCGGGTCGCCCCGCCGCGCAGCGCACACAGCGGCACGAGCACCACCGCCGCCAGCGCCGCGCGCCCGAAGACGATCTCCGCCGGCGAGAACCCGTCCAGCGCGTACTTGATGAGGAGGTAGGACGACCCCCACAGGGCCGCCAGGAGGCCGAGCAGCGCCGCGTGGCGCGCGCTCACGAGCCCCTGGTCGCGGCGGTCTCCTTCTTGTCGGGCTTCTTCTCGGGCTTGGAGTCCGACGACGAGGAGTCCGAGGACTTCTTCTCGGAGGAGCCCTTTCCGTCCGACGAGGAGCCGGTGCCCGAGCTCTTCTCGTTCGCCTCCTTCTCGCGCTGGCGGTTCTTCGTCCCGTAGTCCGTGTTGTAGAAGCCCTTGCCCTTGAAGTGCACGGCGGGCGCGTGCATGACCCGTCGCGCCGGGGCTCCGCACACCTCACAGGAGTCGAGCGCGTCCTCGCTCATGCGCTGCACCACCTCGACGGTGTGGCCCTCGTCGCAGCGGTACTCGTAGAGGGGCATTCCGGGGTTGGAGTGTACGGTCACCCCCCGATGGTGACCATGGACAAGATCGTCTCGCTGTGCAAGCGGCGCGGCTTCGTCTTCCCCTCCTCGGAGATCTACGGCGGGGTCGGATCCACCTACGACTACGGGCACTACGGCGTGCTCCTGAAGAACGCGGTCAAGACCGCCTGGTGGCAGGCGATGCTCGCCGAGCGCGACGACATCGTCGCCCTGGACTCGGCGATCATCCTGCACCCGCGGGTGTGGGAGGCCTCGGGGCATCTCTCGGGATTCACCGACCCGCTCGTGGACTGCCGCACGTGCAAGCTGCGCTTCCGCGCCGACCACCTCGACGTGTCCGCGTGCGGGCGCAAGCCCTCGCAGCACCCGGGCGAGACTTCGGAGTGCGATCTCACCGACGCCCGGGACTTCAACCTCATGTTCGAGACGACGATCGGGCCCGTGAAGGAGTCCGGCTCGGTCGCGTACCTGCGGCCGGAGACCGCCCAGGGCATCTTCGTGAACTTCAAGAACACGTTGCAGTTCGCGCGCAAGAAGCCGCCGTTCGGGATCGCCCAGATCGGCAAGTCCTTCCGGAACGAGATCACCCCGGGCAACTTCATCTTCCGGACGCGGGAGTTCGAGCAGATGGAGATGGAGTTCTTCGTGCCGCCCTCCGAGGCCGACACCTGGTTCGAGCACTGGACGCGCGAGCGCTTCGACTGGTACGTCCGCCTCGGCATCCGGCCCGAGAAGCTCCGGCTCCGCCCCCACGAGCCCGACGAGCTCTCGCACTACTCGAGCGCGACTTCCGACGTGGAGTACGAGTTCCCCATCGGCTGGTCGGAGCTGGAAGGCATCGCGAACAGGGGAGATTTCGATCTCTCCAGGCACGCGCAGTTCTCCGGCGAGAAGCTCGAGTACGTCGACACCGCGACGAAGGAGCGCTACGTCCCGCACGTGATCGAGCCCGCCGCGGGCGCCGATCGCGCGACCCTCGCCTTTCTCGCCGACGCCTACCACGAGGAGGAGGTCGAGGGGGAGAACCGCACCGTCCTGCGCCTCCACCCCCGCCTCGCGCCCGTCAAGGTGGCCGTCCTGCCGCTCGTGCGCAAGGACGGCCAGCCCGAGCTCGCGCGGGAGGTCTTCACGGATCTTCGCGCGCGGATGACCGCTGAGTACGACGAGGGCGGCTCGATCGGGAAGCGCTACCGCCGCCAGGACGAGATCGGCACGCCGTGGGGCGTGACGATCGACCACCGGTCCCTCGAGGACCGGACGGTCACCGTGCGCGACCGCGACTCGCTCACGCAGGAGCGGGTGTCGATCGACGGGCTGGGCGACGCTCTGGAGGCGCAACTGCGGGTGGCGTGGACGCCCCCGGGGGGCGGGCGGGAGGACCTCCCGAGCTGATCCGGCGGCCCACCCGGCCGACGCCCCAGCTCAGGACGGCGATGAACACCAGGAAGAGCGCGAGCACGGCAGCTCGCCGCGCAGGCCACCGGCCAGCAGCGAGCCGGCGATGCCGCCCGCGCCGCCGCCGACGACGGCGAGGATCAGGCCCTCGGGCAGGAGGTCCACGTGCCACGGGAGGCGGTAGACGAGGTGCGTCCAGCCCCACTCGCCCGCGAAGCCGAGCGTGCCGAGCAGCGCCCCGGAAGCGGCGCCGGTGAACAGGGCCGTCCGGCGGGCGAAGACCAGCGCGGCGATCTCCACGCAGAGCGCCTCGGGGACGTAGAGCGGCAGCGCGGGCATGACCTCCCCGAAGAGGAGGCCGACGACGAGCGACACGATTCCCCGCGCGACGAAGAAGAAGCCGACCGCCGCAAGCGCCCCGCCCGGCCCGATCCATCCGCGCGCCGCCACCAGCGCCACGCCCGCGGCCAGGCCGATCAGCAGCGGCTGGAGCACCGCCGGGTACTGCGGGATGCCGAAGTCGTACTCGCCCTGGAAGGTCGAGAGGCCGGCGAGCAGCCCGCCCATGAGCGCGATGCGGCGGTAGGCGAAGACATGGCGCGTCCCGCGCTCCCGGGCAGCGGCGCCCTTGGCGATCCGCACCGCGGCCTTGCCCTCGGCCATGAGGACGGCCAGGCCGATCAGGGACAGTCCGGCGCCGCCGAAGAGCATGAGGTGCGTCGGGCCCCACAGGGTCACGTCCTGGCCGAACAGCCGGTGCCAGAGGTCGTCGAGCGGGAAGCCGAGCAGGGCGAACGTCCCGCACGCGCAGAGCAGGAGACCGCCGACGGGGACGTGCCAGGTGTCGCTGATGCGCACCGCGGCGGGGCCGGGGACGTCCTTGGCCAGGCTCAGGGCCAACGTCCCGGCGGCGAAGGTGCCGAAGAGCCCGACGAGGATGAGGTAGTGCGCCGGGTTGGCCAGGGGACCGGGGTCGCGGCCGTTGTCGACGTGCAGCGAGATGTCCCAGTACATGCCGAGCAGGGCGACGAGCAGCGAGCCGGCGGCGATCCCGAGGGGCAGTGCGGCCCAGGGCGGCAGGCCCGAGACCCTGCCGGCGAAGGCGCCGAGGCGGTCGAGCACGCCGAGGCGGCCGGAGCGGTGCCCGAGGATGAGCAGCAGGAGCACGGCGACGCCGGCGGCGCCGAACGCGGCGGCGAGGACGACCTCGTCGGCCGCGGCGCCGCCCGCAGGGGTGGCGGCGGCGATGGTCGAAGCGAGGAGCGAGGAGCGAGGAGCGAGGAGCGAGGAGCGAGAGCATGACGCGGCTCAGGGCGCCCGCAGCAGGACCCGAGCGGCCGCAACCCCCGCGGCGAGCGCCTCACGCGCGTCGTACTCCGGTTCGGAGAGCATCCGGAACGAGAAGCCGTCGGCCAGCGCGAACAGGACGGTCGCCACCGCGTCGGGCGCCGCGCCGAGGACGAGCACGCCCTCGTCCGCCTTGCGCGCGAGCAGGGCGCCGACGTGCTCGCGGGTCCGCGCCCACAGGGCCGCCATCTCCCGGGCGCTCCGCTCGTTGCGCCGGGCGACCGTGAAGAGCTCGAAGATGCCGGCCATGAAGGCAGGGTCGGTCTCCAGCGCCTCCTCGAGCGAGGCGACGAGCGCGTCGAGCACCTCGTCGGCGGTGCGGCAGGGAGCGAGCGCGGCGTCGAGGATCGCCATGCGGTCGGCGCAGTCGGAGCGCACGACCTCGGCCAGGAGCTCCTCCTTGGTCCCGAAGTAGTAGTGCAGCAGCCCGCGCGACACGCCGGCCTCGCGCGCGACGACGTCGAAGGTGGAGCTCTCGACCCCGCGCGCGGCGACGCTCGCCCGCATCGCGGCGACGATCGAGCGCGCCTTGTCGCCCGTCAGCTCACGCGGGGGGACTGTCGCGGTCATGCCGAGCAGGATGGCAGACTGCTCGGGTGATGCGCCGACGCCGTTCACGTGCCGTGGTGGCGCTCGCCGGCGCCCTCGCCCTCTTGGCGGCCGCCGGGGCCGTCGCGCTCGGCCGGTCCACCGCCGCGCCCCCGCACGCCCGCGCGGTCGCCTTCCCGACGACGGGCGCCGGGACCGCCGAGGTGACGGGTGCGGGGTCGCAGACCGCGTCGGGGTACGGCAGCGGGGCGATCGACGGCTCCGGGACGGCGACGGCCTCCGCCACGGCCACCAGCGCGCAGGCCACCGTGAGCACGGGCGGGATCTCGGTGTTCGGCGGGCTCGTGAGCGCGGCCGGGGTGTCCCTGCGCGCCGCGGCCGCGGACGGTACCTCCTCGGTGTCGGGGTCGGTCCGCGGGCTCGTCGTCGACGGTCGCGCGATCGGCTCGCCCTCTTCGGCCTCGTCCTATTCCATGCGCTTCGGCTCGGTGTCCGTGCTCGGCGCCACCGCGCTCACCGTCACGCTCTCGAAGCCCTACCACGGCTATCCGGAGGGCACCTCCATCTCCGTGGGACTCGTCGAGGCCAGCGCGCCGGCCGCGCCCCCGCAGCCGAAGCCGACGCCGAAGCCGCGGCCCACCCCGCCATCTCCCCACCCCGGCCCGACACCGACGGTCCCGGCGACGCCGACGACGCCCCCGCCGACCGCGACGCGCCCCGCGCCCAGGCCGCACACGTCACAACCCTCCACCCGCCGCCCGGGACGGAAGGGTCACCCGCGACGCCTACCCCGGCGGCGCGCGCCGCACGTCACCGCGCCGCTGACCGGCGCGGGCTACTCCTTCCCCGTGGCGAGCCCCCAGGCCGCCACGGCCGACAACTTCGGCGTCGCGCGGGAGATCGGCGCCCACCAGGGCGACGACATCTTCGCCCCCTTCGGCGCGCCGCTCGTCGCGGTGCACGACGGCATCGTCGGCAAGGTGGGCACGCTGCCCATCTCGGGCAACCGCCTCTGGCTCTACACCTCCCAGGGCGACGCCTTCTTCTACGCCCACCTCTCCGCGTTCTCGCCCGCCGCGGTCGACGGACGGCACGTCAAGGCGGGCGACGTCCTCGGCTTCGTGGGCAATACGGGCGACGCGGAGCCCACCCCGCCCCACCTCCACTTCGAAGTCCATCCCGGCGGGGAGGAGAAGTCGGCGGTCGACCCCTTCGGGATCCTCAGGGGCTGGCGGAAGGGGACGGACACCGCCCGCGGAGCCTGGATGAGCGACACCGCCGAACGACCGGGCACGCTCGTCCAGATCCGGGACTTCCTCGCCGGTCAATGAAAGAGGGGCGCCTCGCGGCGCCCCTCTCGCTCAGCTTCCGGGCGGCGCCGTGGTCGGCGGCGCCGTCGGCGGCTCGGTCGGCGGCGCGGTCGTCGAGGTGTACTCGAACTCCTCCTCCTTGCCGAACAGCGCGTCGAGCACCTTCGTCCGCAGCCCCTCCGACAGCGCGACGGCGGCAACGCCGCCCACGAGCGCGAGGAAGACCACGCCGCCGAGGCCCCGCTTCTTCTTCTTCTTCGGCCCGTCCGACAGCGCCGACTGCGCGTCGCGCAGAGAGGTCGCGGCCTGCTGGAGCGACTTCTGGAGCTTCTTGTCCTCAAGCAGGGCCTTGTGCGGCGCCTTGCCGTTGAGCCGCCCGTAGGCGACCCGCGCCGACTCGAAGGCCGTCCGGACGTTGTCGCGCAGGCCCTCGTCGTCGATGAACCGTCGCACGTACGACTGGGTCCGGGCCGCGGCCACGGTGCCCGCAGTCTTCGCCGCCTTGCCCTTCGTTGCCATCCAACCACCCTCTCTCGAAGTCGCTGCCTTGCCTGAGGCGGACAATACCCGGGATGGGCCATCCCACGACATGGTGGTTTCAGATGCGTGATCCGGCGCGGCTGCGCCCGCGCCGCTCGCAGCGGCCCGGCCTGCGCCTCGTCGAGGTCGAGGAGGCGGCCGGCGCCTTCGCGAAGCTCCTCTATGCGGAGGTCGGTGGCCCCCACGAATGGACGGACCGCCTCCCCTGGTCCGCCGCCGACTGGGAGCAGTGGCTCGGCCGTCCCGAGGTCGGCTTCTGGGTCCTCTACGAGCGCGGCGCGCCCGCCGGCTACTTCCAGCTCGAGGCCGACCGGGCGGGCGGCGTGGAGATCGCGTACCTCGGCCTGCTCGCCGCCTACCGGGGCCGCGGCCTCGGCGGCCACCTGCTCACCCACGCCGTCGAGCGCGCCTGGGCCTGGCCCGCCGCGCAGCGCGTCTGGCTGCACACCTGCTCGCTCGACTCACCCCACGCCCGCGGGAACTACGCAGCGCGCGGCTTCGCGCTCTATCAGACCTCGTAGCCGCTGCACGTGCCGCCCGCGTCCTGCCACGACGGCGACTTGCCGAGGACGGTGATGCGCACGCGGGTGGCAATCTAACCCACGTGCACGGCCCGACGTCAGACCGGCTCTCAGACCAGCGCGGGGAGCTGATCGAGCAGCGGCGCGGGCTTGCCGAGGTGGAAGCCCTGCGCGTAGTCCACGCCGTGGGCGCGCAGCAAGGCCATCGTCTCGTCGTCGCCCACGAACTCGGCGACGGTGTGCTTGCCCAGCCCGCGGGCGATGTCCACCACGGCCTGGATGACGAGCCGGTCGACGGGGTGCGTCCGGCAGTTGCGGATGAACTCGCCGTCGATCTTCAGCACGTCGAACGGGAGGTGCTTGAGGTAGTAGAACGAGCCGAACCCCGCCCCGAAGTCGTCGAGGGCGAAGCGACAGCCGAGCTCGGAGAGCCGGCGCCCGAAGGCCTGGGCCTGGGGGATGTTCTCCACCGCCGCGGTCTCCGTGATCTCGAGGATGAGGTCCTCGCCCCGGACGCCGGTGGTCGCGAGCTCGCGCTCGACGGTCTCGAGCACGCGGGGGTCGCCCATCGAGCGCCCCGAGACGTTGACCTCGAGCACGAGCGGGTGGCGGGCGGCCTGGGCGCGTGCCAGCAGCCCGATGGCGCGGCGCAGCACCCACCGGTCGAGCTCCTGGATGAGTCCGTAGCGCTCGGCGACCGACAGGAACGCGCCGGGCGGGATGAGGTCGCCGTCCTCCGAGCGCATGCGGACGAGCAGCTCCCACTGCGAGATGACCCCCGTGCCGAGGTCGACGATCGGCTGGGCGTGGAGCTCGAACTCGTCGTGCTCCAGCGCGTCGCGGATGCGCTCCACCCACGACAGCCGCGCCTCGGTGCGCTCGCGCTCGTGCGGCCCGGCGGCGTAACGGGCGACGCTGTCGCGCCCCGCCTCCTTGGCGTCGTACATCGCGAGGTCGGCGGCCACGAGCAGATCCTCCCCGGTGAGCCCGTCGCGGTGCACCACGGGCGCGACGCCGATGCTCGCGGTGGACCGCCGCGGCCGGCCCATGACCGGCACGGGCTCGGCGCGGATGACCTCGAGGAGCTGCTGGGCGACCTGGACGGCCTCGTCGGCGCTGGCGTCGGGCAGGAGGATCGCGAACTCGTCCCCGCCGAGCCGGGCGACGACGTCGGACTCGCGCAGGCGCCCGGTCAGCCGCTCGGCGATCCCGACGATGAGCTTGTCCCCCGCCGTGTGGCCGAGGGAGTCGTTGACGACCTTGAAGTGATCGAGGTCGAGCACCACGAGCGCGCCCTGGTCACCGTCGCGGCGGACCTTCGTGACGTGGCGGTCGAGCTCGCGCTCGAAGGACCGGCGATTCAGCAGCCCCGTGAGCGGGTCATGGTCGGCGATGAACTCCAGACGCTCCTGGTAGGAGCGGCGATCGGTCACGTCCTGGATCTGGGAGAGGAAGTGCTCCGCTTCGCCCCGGGCGTCGTGGACGATCGTCGCCTGGAGCGCCACCCAGACCGCCCGGCCATCGGCGTGCAGGTAGCGCTTCTCGGCCTCGTAGGAGTCGGTGTCGCCGGCGATCATGGCCGCCATCGCCGCGGAGTCGCGGGCGACGTCCTCGGGGTGGGTCAGGTCGGCGACGTGCATCCCGGAGATGACCTCGCGAGGCAGGCCGAGGAGCTCGGCCAGGGCCGGGTTGACCTGCATGAAGCGCCCCTCGAGCGACGTGAGCGCCATCCCGATCGGCGCGCGCTCGAAGGCGGAGTGGAACTTCTCCTCCGCCTCGCGCCGACGCTCCTCGGCGTCGCGGGCCGCGGTCACGTCGAGGGTCGTCCCGATCCAGCCCGTCACCTCGCCCCGCGGACCGCGCAGGGCGGCGGCGTATCCACTCATCTGGACGACCGCTCCGCTCACGGCGCAGAGGCGGTGCTCGAGGATGAAGTCCTCGCCGCCGGCCACGCCCGCCGCCCAGGCCGCGACCGTCGCCGCGCGCTCCTCGGCCACCAGCGCAGCGGTCCACCCGTCCCCGAGCGCGTCGAGCCGCGTCTGCCCGGTGAGCTCGCGCCACTCGTCGTTGACCCAGCTCACGCGGCCCGCCGCGTCGGCCTCGACGATGACCACGGGGGCGGACGCGGCAACCCGGCGGAAGCGCTCCTCGGAGTCGCGCAGGGCGCGCTGCGCGGCGACCCGGTCGGTGATGTCCTGCGTGGTGCCGTAGACCCGCAGGACCTCCCCGCCCGTGCCGAGCTCGGCGCGGACCCGCGCGTGGACGTGGATCTCACGACCATCGGGCCGGATCATGCGATGGTCGGAGTCGCACGCGCGACCGGCCGCGAAGGCGGCCCCGAACTCGCCCGCGACCCGCTCGCGGTCCTCGGGATGGACGAGCGCCACGTAGCCGTCGACGACGGGGGGAACGTCGTCGAGCCGGACGCCGAGGATGCGCCGCAGCTCCTCTGACCACACCGCCACCCCGCCCCCGTCCGCGCTCCAGGAGCCCGTGGCGGAAATGTGCTGGGCGTCGGCGAGCTCGGTGCGCTGGCGCTCGAGCTGGCGCCGGCGGGCGCGGGACTCCGTCACGTCGACGAAGGAGCACACGATCGCGTAGGGAGCGTCCTCGCGCAGGTACCGGAGCGGACTGGCGTTGATGGCCAGCCACGCGACCCTCCCGTCGGGGCGATGGATGCCGATGAGCCCGTCGAGCTGGGGCTCGCCCGTCTGCCGAGCCACGCTCACGGGGCGCTCGGCGGCCGGGTAGGGGGAACCGCCGTCGCGCACCGCACCCCACGCGGAGTCGAGCCAGGAGCGGCCGACGAGCTCCGTGGCGGGTCGGCCGAAGATCCGCTGGGCGGCGGCGTTCGCCGTGAGGATGTCGAGGTCGCCGTCGAGGAGGACCACGCCCTCCTCCAGCTGCTCGACGACCGAGCGGTGACGCTCCTCCGAGCTCCTCAGCTCGCGCTGGATGCGGTACTGCGCGCGCAGCTTCTCGGCCACGAGCTCGCGTGCGTAGCGCTCGCGGCGTACGTTCTGGAGCAGCAGGAGGCAGAGCGCCCCCGTGAGCCCGAGCCCGAGCCCGAGCGCGAGCCAGGGCGAGGCCGGGCGGGCCGGGCTCGCGGCGAGCGTCCACGTCGCCACCAGGGTGGCCGCGAGCAGCGCGAGGGGGACGAGGACCAGGAGCAGCTGGCGGTGGACGCGCGCGTGGAGTTTCTTGGGGCTGACCACTCCCCCCGGTTTCTCGACCGATACGGGGGATCCCTTTAGGTCAGGCGGGGATGGCGGCGGTCTCGGCCGGATCGGGAAACGCCCAGACCGTCCGGGTGCGCCGCTCCTGCCGGAAGACGAAGCGCATCTGGCGCGGAGGCTCGAGCGTGTCGCCCCGCGAGGCGCGGTAGGTCGCGCAGGCCTCCTCCTCGGAGAGGGCGCAGAGGCCCTGGCGGCTGAAGAAGCAGCTCTCGCAGGTCGGCTTGGGGGTTCCCTTGGCCATCGCAAGCGTCATCCAATCCGATCTCGTCCCCCTCGGCAAGGGTGATTCCCGCAAAACGCACGGACTTCGTCGATCCGGGCCGAAAAACTCCATTTGCAGGAACTTCTGGCTCGGGTAGGAGGATCGCCCCGCTATTTCGGCGCTTTTTCTTCCGACCGATCGGCGAGCAGCGGGGGCGATGCGCGGTCGCCGCGGTCGCAGGAGCCCAGCCGGCCCGCCCCGCCCGTACGGTACGTACGTGAGGACCCTGGTCACCGGTGTCTCGGGCTACGTGGGGGCGGCCCTGGCCCCCGCGCTGCTCGATGCCGGGCACGCGGTGCGGGGCTTCGCGCGGGACCCCGGGCGGGTCACGGTCCCGGGCATCCCGCTCGTCCGGGGCGACGCCCTGACGGGCGCCGGGCTCGACGCGGCGCTCGAGGGGATCGACGTCGCCTACTACCTCATCCACTCGATGGAGGCCGCCGCGCAGGACGGCTTCGCCGCCTCCGAGCGCCGGGCGACCGAGACGTTCCTCGGTGCCGCCCGGCGCGCGGGCGTGTCCCGGATCGTCTACCTCGGCGGCCTCGTTCCCCCCGGCGCCGCGCCCTCGCCGCACCTCGCCTCCCGCCTGGCCGTGGAGCGCGAGGTCCTCGCGGGGATCCCCGACTCGATCGCCCTGCGCGCGTCCATCGTCATCGGCGCCCGCTCGCGCTCCTTCCGCTTCCTCGTCCGCCTCGTCGAGCGCCTGCCCGTCCTCGCCCTGCCCGCCTGGCATGAGCGGCGCACCCAGCCCATCGACGGGCGCGACGTGATCGCGTTCCTCGTCGCCGCGGTCGATTCGGAGGAGGCGGGGGGAGGCTCGTTCGACATCGCCGGCCCGGAGGTCCTCACCTACGGGGCGATCATCGAACGTGTCCGCGACCTCATGCTCCTCGACCGTCCCACCCTGCGGCTGGACGCGCTCACCCTCACCCCGGTCGCCTCCCGGGTCGCCGCCGCGATCGCGGGCGAGCACCACGCCCTGATCGGTCCGCTCATGGCCGGCCTCGAGCACGACCTCCTCCCGCGTGACGGCACCGCCGCCCGGGTGCTCGGCGTGCGCCTGCATTCCTTCGACGCCGCGGTGGAGCGCGCCCTGCGCGACTGGGAGCGCGACGAGCGACTCGCCGCCCGCTAGGGTCCCCGCCCGCTCATGGCCGATACCGTCCGCACCTCGATCACCATCGCCGCCGCCCCCCAGGAGATCTGGGACGTGGTGATGGATCCCGATCGGTTCGGTGACTGGGTGACCATCCACCGCGGGCTGAAGTCCGTCTCGTCGGACCCGCTCGTGTCCGAGGCCACCCTCGAGCAGACCCTGTGCCTGCGCGGGGTGAAGTTCGACGTGAAGTGGCGGGTGGCCGAGTGGGACCCCCCCCACCACGCGGTGCTCGAGGGGCGCGGGCCCGCACGCTCGGTCGCCCTCACCCGGGACGACTTCACCGAGGTCGACGGCGGCACCCGCTTCGACTACTTCAACGAGCTCAAGGCTCCCATGGGACCGCTGGGATCCATCGCGTCGCGGGTGCTCGTGGGCGGGCTGTCGGAGCGGGAGGCGAAGGCCTCGCTCCGGAAGCTCAAGGCGCTCGTCGAACGCTGAGGGTCATTCCGGCTCGCGCCTGACCGACCGCCGCGTCCGGTCTCATAGGCCCCGCCCCCGGCGTGGCCCGTACCGACCGCCGCCATCGCGCACAATGCGCCAAGCACTGTGCAGGGTTGCCGGCGGCTACCCAGATTCGCATCGGTACACCTCATACTGTTACGCTTGCCACCGACATCGACTGATCTGTGAACGGAGGCTTTGGTGGCTGACTTCCTCGACGCGAAGGTGAAGGAGATAGACGACCGGCTCAAGGAGCTGCGTCCGCTCGTCGAGGAGTTCCATCGGCTCGAGGCCGCGCGCGGGGCGCTCGCCGGCGTGACGGACACCCCCGCGGCCTCGCCCCCGCGCCGCGGCCCCGGCCGCCCGCGCGGGTCGCGGTCGGGCAGCGGCAACGGCCGCCGGCGCGGTCGCCCCCGCAGCGGCGCTGACACCCGCGCCACGCAGGCGCTCGAGCTCGTCCGGGCGCGCCCGGGCATCAGCATCCGCGATCTGGCCGAGGCGATGGACATCCAGCCCAACTACCTCTACCGCATCCTCCCCACCCTCGAGAAGGAGGGGCAGGTGGAGCGCGACGGCAAGGGGTGGCGCATGGCTCAGGGCGGGGCCACGGCCGCCGAGCCCGACGCCGACTGAGCATCCGTCCGCGCCGGGGCGCACCATCCCTCGCGTGGACTCCGATCGCGAGCAGCTCCTGTCCCACCTCGAGCGGTACTACCGCGACGGTGGCTGGCCCGTCTCGCGCGACGAGGATCTCGTCCTCGCCGCAGGGCCGGGCGGAGTGACCTGGGTCGGCGCGGCGGTCGTCCCCGCCGACCTCGAGGGCCAGGAGCTCGACGCCCGGCTCGAGGAGCTCGCCGGGCGCCGGATGCCGAAGACCGGGGCGCTCTGTCCGCTCGAGCTCCTGCCCGCCGAGGGCTGTGAGCCCGGGCTCCACGCCGCGCTCGACCGCACGGGCCTCGCACGGCGCAATCACGTGGCGGTCTACTCGCTGACCTGATCGTCGCGTTCCACACGACCGACGGCGCCGAAGAAGCGGCGCACCTCGGCGCGCGACTCGTGGATCTCGAAGAGATCGAAGATGAGGTCGTCCACCTCGTCGCGCAGCGATCTGACGTCAGCACCGAGGTCTTCCTTGAGTGCCGCGACAATGCGCCCGACCCGTTCGACGACCTCCTCGTGCAGGCTGGGGTCGGGGCGCCGGAAGGGCAGCTTCTCGATGTAGCCCACGTCCGCCGTCGCGGTCGTGTTCACGATCTTCTTCATGAGGTAGGTGGCGAGAGCCGAGTTCAGGTAGCCGAGCAGGAACAGCTCATCCACCGACGCGTCGTCCACGAACACGGCGCTGCCCTTGTGTCCGAAGACCGCACCGGAGGGCATGAGCCGGACCGACACCCGGCCGGCGGTCACCACCGAGTAACTCAGGCCCGGCTTGAAGTAGTGGGATCGGTTCTGGAACCGCGGCTTCCTCGAGGTTCCCGCCGCCCAACGATCGCGTCGCTCGAGCTCCTCGACCGAGGACCGCGACCAGTCGATCGCCACTCCCGGAAGCCTCCAGTAGAGCTCGGCGTAGGTCCGCCGCTTGTACTCCGGCTTGCGCGCCCCGTACGGGGGGTTGCCGACCACGGCGTCGAAGCGCTGCGCGTCGATCGGCGCCACGTCGTCGAGCCCCGGGTCGAGGGTCACGGCCCGCTCGGCCTCCGCCCGTTCGCGGCCCTCGGCAGCGAGCAGCTCCGCCGAGAACAGCTCCCGTCCCGGCCGCTCCGGTGAGTGCAGGAGCATGTCGTGGACGAAGAGGTTCCCCGTCGCGGCGGTGGCGTGCTCGTTCGAGGAGGAACAGGCGGATGGCGGCGAGGGATGCCGCGAAGGTGTCGATGTCCGCGCCCCAGAGCTGGCGCTCGAGGATCGTGTGGTGCGCCGTCGGAGCGTCGATCCCCTCGGACCGGTGGAGATCCAGCAGCGCACCGTGCAGTCCCTCGAGGAAGTGCCCCGAGCCCATGCACGGGTCCAGCACGCGTGAGTCCCGCGTCAAGCCCAGCCGGCTGACCATGTACTCCACGTCACCGCGGGGCGTGTAGAAGGCACCGAGCTTCGCCTGCTGGCGGCCACCGGCTCGCCGGCGCGACGAGAGCAGGCCCTGGTAGATGTCGCCGACGTGGCGGTTCGAGAGCGCGGAGAAGCTCTTGGTCGACAGGTCGTAGACGAGCTCGGCGAGCACCTCCTTCGAGGGGCTGAAGTAGTCGTAGGCATCCTCGCGGTAGACGAGGGGGAAGCGCTCCTCGGCGAGGTCGAACGCCACGCGGATGAGCTGCCACCAGTTGTTCTGCTCGATGACGTGGTCGCGGATCTCGGGGATGAGCTCCTGGCGCAGTGCCCGGTAGGCGTCCTGCTCGGACTCGCTCCACGCCCCCGTGGAGTCCTTGATCTTCCGCCGCAGCAGCCCGAGGAACACCGCCGCGGTGGTCGGGGTCGTCTGCGCCTTCGTGGTCGGGAGGAACTGGCGGAGGATCCGGTAGAAGCCGGCCAGGTTGCGGTCCTCGCAGAGCGCGAGGAAGAACATCTTGTTGAGGTAGTTCAAGGCCGCCTGGGTCACCATCTCCTCGACGACCGCACGCTCGTTGTCCCGGCCGACCTCCGCCACCTTCTGCTGGTAGAGGCGGCGCACCCGCGCGAGGGCCGCGGGGTTCTCGAACAGCCACCGGCCGAACGGCGAGAGCATCGCGGGCCGCTCGTCGTTCGCCGCGATCCGGACCGCGTGGGCGACGTCGCGCCGCAGATCGTCCTCGAGCGCATCGAGGTGGTGCAGCAGGATCTCCAGCAGCCGCGCACGGTCCACGACCTCCTCGGCGAAGCGCCCCGTGAGAACCGGGTCACCTGCTCCCACGTCCAGACCTCGGGGAGCTCCTCGTAGGCGCTCGCATCGAGCAGCGTCCCCTCGGGCATCTGCCGGAGCCTCAGGAAGCGCAGCCGGTCGGGCCGGCCGTTATAGAGCAGGAGGAAGGGTGGGGGGACCGCGAAGTCCTCGCTCGTGGCGTAGGCCGTGAGCTGCCGGAGCGCGGCGTCGATCTGCGGGCGCGACTCGAGCGCGTCGAACCGCTTGAGCTCGCAGAGGACGAGCGGCGCGTTGCCGAGGAGGTAGAGGCCGTCGTAGAACCCCTGGCGGGCGCGGTCCTGCCGGGTGCGCAGGCGGCGGAGCGCGAGCCTGCCCTGCTCGAGGAAGTGCTCACCGTCCGCCTGGGTGTTCGAGCGCGGCGGATACCCCAGCGCCCGCATGTCGGCCTCGAACAGCTTTCCGTGGACGTCCGCCTCCGAGTAGGAGCGCTTCTCGCTCTCGGGGACGTCCTGGCTGGGGAGATGGATCGGCATGCACGGCGGGCACGACCCGAAGCCTGACCGGCGAGGCGGCAACTCTTCAAGCCCGCTCTGCCCCGCCTTCGCGCCGTCCTCGTGCCGATTCTCTCACTCCCGCCGGACCGCAGGCCGCGGGTCGGCGCTACCGCACCAGCCCGAGCCGGCGCACCGCGTCGCGCTCGTCGCGCAGCTCGGTGACGGTGGCGTCGATCTTCTGCCGCGCGAAGTCCTCGACCTCGAGCCCTTCCTCGATCTTCCAGTTCCCGCCCGACAGGCGGACCGGGAACGAGGAGACGATCCCCTCGTCGACCCCGTAGGCGCCGTCGGAGCGCACGGACATGGAGCGCAGGCCGTCGGAGCCGTGGACCCAGTCGCGGACGTGGTCGATCGCGGCGTTCGCGGCCGAGGCCGCGCTCGAGGCTCCGCGGGCCTCGATGATCTCCGCACCGCGCTTGCCGACGCGCGGGATGTACTCGGACTCGTACCACCCCTGGTCGACCTTCTCGGAGGCCTTCTCCCCGTTCACCTTCGCGTTGAACAGGTCCGGGAACATCGTCGGGGAGTGGTTGCCCCACACGCAGAGATCCTGGACGTCGCCCACCCCGACGTCGAGCTTCTGCGCGAGCTGGGCCACCGCACGGTTCTCGTCCAGCCGCGTCATCGCGGTGAAGCGCTCGGCGGGGATGTCAGTCGCGTTGGACTGCGCGATGAGGCAGTTCGTGTTCGCCGGGTTGCCGACCACGAGGACCTTCACATCGTTCGCGGCGTGCTCGTTGAGCGCCCGGCCCTGGGGCTTGAAGATCTGACCGTTGGCCTCGAGCAGGTCGGCGCGCTCCATTCCCTTCGAGCGCGGCCGCGCGCCCACGAGCATCGCCACGTCCACGCCGTCGAACGCCTGATCAGGGTCATCGAAGATGTCGACCGACGTCAGCAGCGGGAACGCGCAGTCGAAGAGCTCGAGCGCGGTGCCCTCGGCCGCCTTGACGGCGTCGGGGATCTCGAGGAGGCGCAGCTCGACCTCCTCGTCGGGGCCGAGCATCTGTCCCGAGGCGATGCGGAAGAGCAGGGCGTAGCCGATCTGGCCGGCGGCGCCGGTGACGGCGACTCGGGTGGGCATGGATCTAGGTCATCTCCTTGGCGAGGTTCTGGTCGATCGCGTCGAGGAACTGCTCCGTGGTCAGCCACTCCTGCTCGGGGCCGATGAGCAGCGCCAGGTCCTTTGTCATGTGCCCACCCTCGACGGTGGAGACACACACGCGTTCGAGGGCCTCGGCGAACTCCGTGACCTCGGGCGTGTCGTCCATCCGCCCGCGGTGGGCGAGCCCCCGCGTCCACGCGAAGATCGACGCGATGGGGTTGGTCGAGGTGGCCTCGCCCTGCTGGTGGAGACGGAAGTGCCGGGTGACCGTGCCGTGGGCGGCCTCGGCCTCCACGGTCCGGCCGTCGGGGGTCATGAGCACGGAGGTCATGAGCCCGAGCGAGCCGAAGCCCTGGGCGACGGTGTCGGACTGCACGTCGCCGTCGTAGTTCTTGCACGCCCACAGATAGCCGCCCTCCCACTTCAGCGCGGCGGCGACCATGTCGTCGATGAGGCGGTGCTCGTAGGTGACCCCGGCGGCCTCGAAGTCGGCCTTGAACTCCTCCTCGAACACCTCGGCGAAGATGTCCTTGAAGCGCCCGTCGTAGGCCTTGAGGATCGTGTTCTTCGTCGACAGGTACACGGGCACCCCGCGGTCGAGCCCGTAGCGCAGGGAAGCCCGCGCGAAGTCACGGATGGAGCCGTCGAGGTTGTACATGGCCAGCGCCACACCGGCGTCGGGGAAGTCGAAGACGTCCACCACGATGGGTTCACCACCATCTTCCGGAGTGAAGGTGAGGGTCAGCTTCCCGGAGCCGGGGATGCGCAGGTCCTCCGCCCGGTACTGGTCACCGAACGCGTGACGGCCGATGATGATCGGCTTCGTCCAGCCCGGCACGAGCCGGGGGACGTTCGCGATGACGATCGGCTCGCGGAAGATGACCCCGCCCAGGATGTTGCGGATCGTCCCGTTGGGCGAGCGGTACATGCGCTGGAGGCCGAACTCCTCCACCCGCGCCTCGTCCGGGGTGATCGTCGCGCACTTGACCCCCACGCCGAACTCCCTGATGGCGTTCGCGGCGTCGACCGTGACCTGGTCGTCGGTGGCGTCCCGGTGCTCGATGCCGAGGTCGAAGTACCTCAGCTCGACGTCGAGGTAGGCAAGGATCAGCTTGTCCCTGATGAACGACCAGATGACGCGGGTCATCTCGTCGCCGTCGAGCTCGACCACGGGAGTCCTGACGGGGATCTTCTCGGCCATGGAGGCCGGGAGGCTATTGCCCGTGCGGCGGCGCCAGGCTCGCGCCCGTGCGCCGATCGCTCATCCTCTCCACGACCGTGGTCGCGGTCCTCCTGACCGCCTCCTCGGCCTCCGCCGCGGCCGTGGTATCCCCGCCCTTCGGGCATGTGCGCTTCGTCCGCGCGGGCTCCGGCTTCCAGTCACGCTCGCGTCCTCACCGGATCACCGTCTACGCCACGGCCGCTGTCCCGCCGGACGATCCGGCGTCGCGGCTACCTCGCCTTCGTCTCCTTCCGGGTCTACAGGATCCATGTGCCGCGGTCCCGCGCCGCCGCAGTCGCCACGCTGCGCGAAGGTTGAGGCGTGACGCGGAGGATCTGCACCCGCGCGATCACGCGTGGGTGGGCCGCGGCCCCTCGCCGCGCCCGGGGGCCAACGCGGCACCGAAGTCCGCGAGGGACGGCGCGGGCGGGCGCCCCGGGCAGTCGGCCGGTCGGTCGACCGTCGCCGAACCGGCGCGGTACCCCATGCGGGCCAGCACGGCCTCGCCGCCGGTGATCAGGTACCCGCCGCTCTCGTCGCGGCGGACCACGCCGTCGGCGGCCAGCGCGGCGAGCGACCGGCTGACCGACGGTCGCCGCGCGGCGACCAGGCGGGCGAGCTCCTCGTGAGACAGGCGGAGCGTCAGCAGCAGGCCCTCGGTCGTCGGCCTCCCGAAGCGGCCGGCGAGGTGCGTCAGCATCGCGACGAGGCGCTCGTCGAGCCGCGGGGACTGCAGGATCGCCCGTTGCTGGGCCAGGCGGTGCGTCCGGGCCCCCGCCCGGCCCACCAGCCGGGCGAGGATCTCCGGCCACGGCGCCGCGTTGACGACGACGCGCTGGTCCAGGAACGCGAGGTGACACGGGCCGAGCGACCGGCGCTGCGTGTCCGTCGCAAGGCCCGGGGGGAGGTCGGCCAGCGTCCAGGGCTGGACGAGGTCTCCGGGCCCGAGGAGCTCGGTGCTGCGTCGCTTTCCTACGAGGACGTCGCGCGCGACGAGCCCGTCGAAGATCAGGTACCCGAGGGAGCCGGCCTCCCGGACTCCGAACGACCCGAGCCACGGTCCCGGCCGCACGGCGAAGGTGCGGACCGTCAACGACGCGCGGGCACGCCGCCGGCGCGTCGGCTCCAGGTCGGATCCCAGCTCGTGATCGAGTTCGAGCAGCGGCACGCGGCCGGGTGACTGGATGTACATGCCATCGATGACGTCCGCAGTCTCGACGGCAGGCGCTCGGCGGGTGTCATCGTCCTGTGACGTCCCACCCGGCCCGGTCGTCTCGACCCCGGACGGTGGCCCGGCGACGCCGATGCGCTCGTCGCCGGGCCCTCGCGACCCGCCTCAGCCGTCGGTGTCGTGACCGGCCCCGCCGGCGACCTCGCCGGGAGCCAGGATGCGCCGGTCACCCGGGTAGGGCATCCGCCACCCGTGCGACTGGTACCAGATGAGGCGATCCATCTGGGCGGCGTTGGCGTAGTCGGCCTTCGCGTCGGTCCCGCCAAAGCGCTGACGGCCGCTCCAGCGCACCCACACCCGGCGGACGTCCCTAGCGCGCGCCGGAACGGTCGCACGCGTGGCCCCAGGGGTCGCCGCGCGGGCCGCCGTGGACGGCCCGGACCCGCACTTGGGGGCCGGGTCCAGGCCCTCGGTCAGGGGCACCCGGGCGGGCTGAGCGTTGTAGGGCGTGAGGTCCGGCTTCGACTTGAACGCGGCGCGCATCGGCGTCGCGGCCTGGTCCTTCTGGTTCATCGGCCTCATCCCGAGGATCTGCTCGATCGTCCGGACGAGGTTCAGCTGCGTGTAGTACCGGCTGTCGACCTTCCCGCGGACGGCATACGGGCTGATGATCTGCATCGGCCCGCGGTGACCGTCGACGTGGTCGACGCCATTCTGCGTGTCGTCCTCGATCACGAAGATCGCGGAGTTCTTCCAGAACCGGCTGTGGCTGATCGCGTCGACGATCCGGCCGAGCGCGAGGTCGTTGTCGGCGACCATCGCCCTCGGGTACGGCTGGCCCTTCTTGACCCCCGCGGTGTGGTCGGAGGGCAGCCACATCAGGTTGAGGTTCGGCAGCTGCCCGGTCCGCTCCGCCTCCTTGAATGACCGCAGCCAGATGTCAACGCGGTACTGGTCGGGGACCTGGAGGTTGAACGGCGGGTAGTCAGGGTCGGTGATCCGCCGCAGCGACGGGATCGGCGACGACGTCTGGTAGGCGTCGGTGGGCACCGGGAGCGGACCGCTCGCCTTGGCCTCGAGGACCTGCGAGTCGCAGTACCACTGCGACCAGGACGGGAAGCCCGTTCGCTCCGGGTCGGTCGCCTTGAAGGACGGGTTGTACTCGCCGAAGACCCGGGTCGTGCGCCCGGCGGCCTCCGCCGCGTTCCACAGGAAGCCGTCGCGCTGGTGCCCGAGGGCGTCGGCGTTGGATCCGTAGCTGCGCTCGTACTCGCCGAACTGCGACTCCACGTACTCGTTGTCGTCGCCCTGCATGAGCCAGTTGTGGCCCTCGGCGGAGTTCGTGCCGATGTCGTACGCGTTGTCGAACAGCGTGTAGTCGTCGACCAGCGCGTGGGCGTTCGGTGTCACCTGCGCGCCGAACTGGGCCAGCGACGGATCGCCGTCGCCGCGGCGCACGTCTCCGAAGACCTGATCGTAGGAGCGGTTCTCCTTGTCGATGAGGAAGACGTGCTGGATCGGCGACCGGCCGCCGAGGCGGTCGGGCACGGGCTTGGGCGGGGCAGCGGACGCTCGCTTCCCGGGATGCGGCTCGCGATCCCACCCGTTGTTGCGGAACACCTGCCGCGTGTAACGCTTCATCTGCGAGGCCCGCGGCAGCGCGAAGGTCGTCAGCGACCCCGTGACCTGGTGCGTGTTGGAGCCCGTCGCAGGAGTCGTGCCCGGACCGGCGTCGATCGTTCGCGACGGGCCGCGCGATCCGATGCCGCGCTCGTTGGTGACCACGATCGTGTTGTCGCGCCGGTGGTCGGTCACGACGCCGGCCGGGTAGTAGTCCGTCGGCAGGAGCCCCTTGTAGCTGACCGGGGCACGGGGCTCGTCGAGCTCGTAGAGCGCGAGCGCGTTGGCGCGACCCAGACTGACGAGCACGTGGTGGTCGTCGGGCATCGTCACGGCGTTGGGGTGGTAGCCGACCGTCGCCCCGGGCAGCGGATCGGTGGCGAACGTCTGAAGGACCTCGCTCGTCCGGGTGTCGAGGATCGACACGCTGTCGCCGCCGGTGTTGGTCACGAACAACAGGTTCCCGTGGCGGTAGAGGTCGGTCGGGTGCAGCCCGACGTCGACCGCGTCGGCGTGCCCGTCGGTCAGGTTGACTACCGACACCGTGCCGGTGGTCGACGCGCCCGTCTCGGGATCGGCGACGATGCCGGTGCCGTAGGAGTCCAGGGCGAAGTCCGATCCGGTGGCCGGCCGGCCGCCCTCGTTGGACACGTAACCGCGGTCTCCGACCACGGCGACCTGCCGCGGGGCGTTGCCGACCGGGTACGTGCTGAGCAGCTTCCCGGTCTTCGGGTCGAGCACGCCGAGGGCGTTCTGGCCGTTGAGCGCGACGTAGAGCTTCGAGCCGTCGTCGGAGAACGTCATGCCGGCGGGAACCGCGGACTTGCTGCCGTCCTTGGGCAGCGACACGAAGGTGGGCGGCGCGAGCGTCCCGTCGCTCTTGACCGGGAAGCGATCGAGGCCGTTGACCTGCGGTACCCACAGCGTCCTGCCGTCGGGCGAGTACGCGGGACCCTCCTGTCCGACGCTGTTGCTGTCCATGTGCACGTCGGCGTCGGCCGACTTCCCCGCCTGCTGGACGACCGTTCCGGACGTCAGGTCGGAGATCGTCAGCGCGATGCCGCCGCCGGCGGTCAGGGAGGCGACGAACCGCCCGTCCGGGCTGAGCGTCGACGAGAGCAACTTGCCCCCTTCGGTGAGGTGACGCTTGCCGATCGGGCTCACGGTCTGGTTTGACGGCAGCTGGATCGCGTCGCCGTGACGCTGCCCGACCTTCGTGGTGCCGAACGGGTCGGTGACCGCCGCCGCCGCGATTCCCCCGCCGAGCAGCACCGCGGCCAGCGCCGCCGTGACCGTTCTCGACGCCCGTGACGACTGTCGTTCCCTCTTCATGTCTTCCCTCTCGCGTTCGTTGACGCCCGCCGCCTCGGGCGGCCCCGGGCGAAACGTAGGTCGCCGCCGCGGGGCGATCGGGCGACGTCCGTCACCTGGGTTACCGGATCCGGATCGGGACGCCGCCGCAGTGCTCGCGGAGCGGACCACGGGCCCGCCCGCGGGGCGTCTTCGGCCGATCGTGCCGACCGCAGCTCGGCTGGATCACGGTCGGGTCACGGAGCGGCCGATATTCACCAGCGATCCTCGATCCGCGTTGATGCTGCGGTCCCTCTGCTCGCACCGGTGGATCCCGGCTAAGCCGCGATCGGGTTCTCCCACCGCACTTCACGGAAGCGCGCGAAGTCCGTATCGGCCGAGACGACGGTGAGCCCGTGCTCGAGGGCCAGGGCGGCCAGCTGGGCGTCGGGCACGAGGTTGCCGCGCACGTCATGGCGGACGACCAGCTCGCCGAGGACGCGTCCGTGCCCGGGGCCGGGCTCCGGGATCCAGGACGTCGGGGCGGCGAGCCAGTCCATGATCCGCTCCCAGGCGACGGACGGTCACGGCCTCCGAGCATGGCCTGCACTGCCTGCCCTGGGAGAACGACCGGCCGGGCGCGCACGCACGCGCCGCGCTGACGATGACCTGGGGCCAGTGCGAAGCCGGCCACGGGTGCCCCGTGACCATGACGTTCGCCGCCGTGCCGGCGCTGCGCGTCGAACCGCGGGTGGCCGACGAGTGGGTCCCGCGGCTGCTCGCGCGCGCCTATGACCCCGAGCTGCGCGCGGACAAGGCGTCGGCGAAGTGCGGGATGGCGATGACCGAGAAGCAGGGCGGCTCCGACGTTCGCGCCAACACGACGCAGGCCGAGCCGCTGGGCGACGACGACTGGTACGCGCTCACGGGCCACAAGTGGTTCTGCTCGGCCCCGATGTGCGACCTCTTCCTCATTCTCGCCCAGATCCCCGAGGGCATCACGTGCTTCGCGCTGCCGCGCGTCCTGCCCGACGGCGAGCGCAACGCCGGCTTCCAGATCCAGCGCCTCAAGGAGAAGCTCGGCAACCGCTCGAACGCCTCCTCGGAGGTCGAGTTCCAGGGCGCGCTCGCGCAGCGGGTCGGGGAGCCCGGACGAGGGGTTCCGACGATCATCGGGATGGTCGGCCACACCCGACTGGACTGCGTGATCGGCACGACGACGAACATGCGCCTCGCGGTGGCGCACGCAACGCATCACGCGGCACATCGGTCGGTGTTCGGTAAGCCGCTGATCGACCAGCCGCTCATGCAGCAGGTCCTCGCCGATCTCTGCATCGAATCCGAGGCCGCGACGCTCTCGGCGCTGCGCCTCGCGCGCGCCTACGACGAGGGCGACCGCGCCTTCGTGCGCCTCGGCACCGCAGTCCTCAAGTACTCGGTCTGCAAGCGCGGGCCGGCGCATGCCGGGGAGGCGCTGGAGGTGCTCGGCGGCAACGGCTACGTCGAGGAGTCGGGGCTGCCGCGGATCTACCGCGAGCAGCCGCTGAACTCCGTGTGGGAGGGGTCGGGGAACGTGATGTGCCTCGACGTGCTGCCCGGGCTGGCCAAGGAGCCCGCGTTGCTCGGGGGCTGGTTCGACGAGCTCGACGAGGCCCGGGGAAACCGACCCCCGTTACGACGCCTTCGTCGCCGGGTTGCGCGACGAGCTCGCCGACCTCGAGGACGTGGAGCGCCGGGCCCGCCGGGTCGTCGAGAAGCTCGCACTGGCCATGCAGGGCTCGCTGCTCGTCCGCCACGGCCTGCCCGCCTCGGCCGACGCGTTCTGCGCCGGGCGCCTGGCGGGCGATGCCGGCCTGGCCTTCGGGACGCTCCCGCCGGGGATCGACGCCCGGGCGATCGTCGAGCACCACCGCCCCCGCGCAGGGCCTTCGTCGAGGGCGGCGGCGAAGACCCGCCAGGTGCTACACCTGCATGCATCTCGCGCTCCGACGTTCCCCTCACCCACCCCGAGCGGGTCGTCTTCGGAGAGGACGGCATCACCAAGGGCGACGTCGTCGCCTACTACGCGGCCGTGGCCGACCGGATGCTCCCCCACCTGCGCGGCCGGCCGCTGACGCTCGAGCGCTTCCGCAAGACGATCGCCGACGGCGGCTTCTACCAGCAGGGCCGCCCCGAGCACTTCCCCGGCTACGTCCCCCGGATCGACGTGGTCCGCGCCAGTGGCGAGATCGGCCACCACCCGGGCTGCGACTCCGCCGACGCGCTCGTCTTCCTCGCCAACCAGGGCGTACTGACCTTCCACGGCTGGGCCGCGCGCGAGCCCGACCTCGAGCACCCCGACCGGCTCGTGCTCGACCTCGATCCGGCGGACGAGGACTTCGCCTCCGTGCGCCGGGCGGCGTTCGCTCTGCGCGACGTGCTCGAGGACCGCGGCGTGCACGGGCTGCCGCTGCTCACGGGCTCCCGCGGCCTTCATGTCATCGTCCCGCTCGACGGCTCCTCAGACTGGGAGGAGCTCATGGCGTGGACGAAGGAGCTCGGCGCCGCCCTGGTCAAGACGGCGCCGAAGGAGCTGACCCGCGCGTTCTACAAGTCCCAGCGCCGGGGGCGCCTCTACGTCGACACCGGCCGGGCCCGCCGGGGCCACACGGCGGTCATCCCGTGGACCGTGCGTGGCCGCCCCGGCGCCCCGGTGGCGACGCCGATCACGTGGGCGGAGCTCGAGAACCCGCAGGTCCACGCCCGCTCCTTCACGCTGCGCACCGCGCTCGACCGCCCCGCCGATCCATGGCGCCCCACCGCCTGATCTTCGGCGCCCCCGCGGTTAGCCGGAGAGGCCGTAGACGGCTCCCAGCTTCTCGCGCAGGTAGGCGAGATAGGGCTCAGGCGCGAGCTCGCCGGTGCCGCCCGTGGCGTGGGCGAGCGTCTCCCGGGGCGTCCGTGTACGGCCGTGGCGATAGAGCCGCTCGGTTAGCCAGCCGCGCAGGTGGCGCGTCTCGCCGTTCGAGAGATCGTGGTCGAGGTCAGGCAGCGCGGCGCGGGCGACGTCCCAGATCTGGCCGGCCATGACGTTCCCCAGCGCGTAGGTCGGGAAGTAGCCGATCGCCCCACCGGACCAGTGCACGTCCTGGAGGATCCCCTGCGCGGCGTCGGGCACCTCGAGCCCGAGGTACTCCGCGTACTTCGCGTTCCACGCCTCGGGCAGGTCGTCGAGGGAGACCCGGCCCTCGAGCATGTCCTGCTCGAGCTCGAAGCGGATGATCACGTGGAGGGAGTACGTCGCCTCGTCGGCTTCGACGCGGATGAGCGACGGCGCCACGCGGTTGACCGCCGGGTAGTAGCGGTCGATGTCCACCTCGGCGAACTCCCGGGGGAACTCGTGGCGGATCTGCTCGAGCAGCCAGCCCGAGAACGGCCGGCCCCGACCCACGAAGTTCTCCCACAGCCGGCTCTGGGACTCGTGCAGGCCGAGGGAGACGCCGCCCGCGAGCGGCGTGCGGTCCAGGGAGGGGTCCGAACCCGACTCGTAGAGCCCGTGCCCCGTCTCGTGCAGGGTGCCGAACAGCGCGGCGGGGAGGAAGCCCGGCTCGTAGCGGGTGGTGATGCGGACGTCCTGGGTCCCGTAGCCGGTCGCGAACGGGTGCACCGTGGGATCCAGCCGCCAGGAATGGGAATCGAAGCCCAGCCCCTCCGCCGCACGCCGGACGAGGCGCTCCTGGCGCTCGACGGGGAAGTCACCATGGAGCGGCGAGTCGTCCACCCGATCGGCGACCCGGGCCACCTCGGCGATGAGCGGCACGAGCCCGTCGCGCAACTGCGCGAACACCCGTGAGACCTCCACGGAGGTCATTCCCGGCTCGAAGTCGTCGAGCAGCGCGTCGTAGGCGCAGGCGGCCTCGGGAAAGCACTCCGCGTAGCGCCGGCGGAGCTCGAGCACCTTGCCCAGGTGCGGCTTGAACGCCTCCCAGTCCGAGCGGCGGCGGGCGTCGGCCCACGCCTCGTAGGCGATGGCGGTCGTGCGCGCCAGCTCGGCCTTGAGCTCGCCCGGCACCCGTCGCGCCTTGTCCCAGTCCCGGCGCGTGACGCGCAGCAGGCTGGCCGCGAAGGAGTCCTCGGAAGCGTCGGGCTCCGCCGCCGCCTCGTCGAGCAGCCGGCCCACCTCGTCGGAGGCGAAGCGCTCGTGGGTCAGTGTCTCCAGCGTGGCCATCGCCTCGGCGCGCAGCGCCGCCCCGCCGGGCGGCATCATCACCTGCTGGTCCCACCCGAGGCCCGACGCGACCGACTCCAGGTCGGACACCTCGCCGAGCCGGGTTTGGAGCGCGTCCAGAGCGACGGTCATGCGGTGTGCGACCATAGCCCGGCATGCCCCGCCGCTCGGGCTCGATCCGCCTGGTGACCGTCCTCGGGGTGCGCGTGGGCGTGTCGCCGAGCTGGTTTCTCGTCCTCTTCCTGCTGATCTATGTGCTCTCGGGCCAGTTCCGGGAGTCGCTGGACGCCTCGAACGGGGTCGCCTTTTTGACCGCGGTCGCCGCCGCGCTGCTGTTCTTCGCCTCCGTCGTCGCCCACGAGCTCGGACACGCGCTGGCGGCCCGGCGCGAGGGCATCCAGACGGAGTCCATCGACCTGTGGTTCTTCGGCGGCCTGGCCCGTCTGTCCCGCGAGGCGCGCACGCCCGGTGAGGAGTTCCGCGTGGCCGTCGCGGGGCCGCTGCTCACGCTCCTCGTCGCGGTGGTGTGCGCGGGCCTGGGCTTCGCCCTCTACGGCGCGGACGCGACCTGGAACGCGGGGCGCTTCGCGCGCGGCACCAACGTCGTGACCGAGCTGCTGGCCTGGCTCGCGCTCGTGAACGTCGCCGTCCTCGCGCTCAACCTCCTGCCCGCCTACCCCCTCGACGGGGGGCGGATCGCGCGCGCCGTCGTGTGGCGCTTCACTCACGACAAGGGCAAAGGGACCCGCGCGGCGGCGCACGTGGGACGCGCCTTCGGCTGGGCGATCGCCGCCGCGGGCATCGCGCTCGTCTTCCTGGGCGACCTCTCGGGGATCTGGTGGGTGGCGATGGGCTTCGTGATCGCCGGCGCGGCGCGCGGCGCGCTGCTCCAGTCCGCCGTGCAGGGGCGGCTCGAGGGGCTGCGCGTGGCCGACGTGATGGACTCCGAGCCCGTTTCGGTCGGCCACGAGTGGCCGCTCGAGCGCGCCTGGGACGAGGCCTTCGCCCGCTACCGCTTCCCCTGGTTCCCCGTCGTGGATGCCGTCGGGCGCCTCGTCGGGCTCGTACGCGAGGAGCAGGCACGCCCCGGCGGGGAGGCCTCGGTGGCCTCGGTCATGGAGGCCTCCGGCCCGTGGCAGGTGCCCGAGGACGAGCCGCTGGAGGACCTCCTGGGCTCCGAGCCGCTGCGCCGCCTCGGCGCCCTGGTGGCCGTCGACGGCGACGGTCGCCTGCGCGGCGTGGTGACGCTCCCGCAGGTCCACAAGGCGGTGGCCGCCGCCTTCGACGGTCCCGGCGCGCCGGTGTAGCCCGGCCGGGTCGGAGTCGGCCCTTTGCCATGATCCTCCGTACCCCTCCGGATGCCCGCTCACGACGTCCTCATCATCGGTGCCGGTCTCGCCGGCCAGCGCGCCGCCCTCGCGGCCGCCGACCACGGCGCCACCGTCGCGATCCTCTCCAAGGTCCACCCGGTGCGCTCGCACTCCGTCGCCGCCGCGGGCGGGATCAACGCCGCGCTGAACCCCGAGGACACGTGGGAGTCCCATGCCTACGACACCATCAAAGGCTCGGACTACCTCGGCGATCAGGACGCGATCGAGATCATGTGCCGCGAGGCGCCGGACGAGGTCCTCCACCTCGAGCACATCGGGGTCACCTTCCATAGGTCGCCGACCGGAAACCTCGGCACCCGGGCCTTTGGTGGCGCCTCCACGGCCCGGACGTACTACGTGGCCGACATCACCGGCCAGGCGATCCTCCACGTCCTCTACGAGCAGCTCATGAAGTACCACGAGACCGTGGACCGCTTCGAGGAGTGGTTCGTGACCTCGCTGCTGCTCGACGACGAGGGCGAGTGCGTGGGGGCGGTGGCGCGGGAGATCCGCACGGGCGCGCTCGAGCTCTTCTCGGCCAAGAACGTCATCCTCGCCTCGGGCGGGGCGGGACAGTGCTACCGGCCCACCACGAACGGCCTCATCTGCACCGGGGACGGCATCGCCCAGGCCTACCGGGTGGGCGCCCCGCTCATGGACATGGAGATGGTCCAGTACCACCCCACGACCCTGGCGGAGAACGGCTTTCTCATCACCGAGGGAGCACGGGGCGAGGGCGCGCAGCTCTTCAACTCCGACGGCGACCGCTTCATGGAGACCTACGCCCCCAACAAGGTCGAGCTCGCCTCCCGCGACGTGGTCTCCCGCGCCGAGCAGACGGAGATCAACGAGGGGCGCGGCGTGGGCCCCGACGGCCAGGGCCTCTGGCTCGACATCACCAAGGTCCCGCGCAAGCGCACCCTGGAGGCCCTGCGCGAGATCGTCAACATCGGGCGGGACTTCGCCGGCGTGGACATCACCCGCGAGCCGATCATGATCCGCCCCGGCCAGCACTACATCATGGGCGGGGTCAAGACCGACGTATGGGGCGCGACGCCGATTTCCGGCCTCTACGCCGCGGGCGAGGTCGCCTGCGTCTCGGTCCACGGCGGCAACCGCCTCGGCGCGAACTCCCTGCTCGACACGCTCATCTTCGGCCGCCGCGCCGGCGAGCACGCGGCAGAGCGCGCCGCGGGCATGCCCGCCCCGACCGCCGCGTTCGAGCGCCGCATCGTCGACGAGCAGCGCGAGATCGACGCGATCATCGCCCGCGAGCACGGCGGCCGGCGCGTGTCGGCCATCAAGGCCGAGCTCGGCAAGACCATGAACGACCACGTCGCGGTCTACCGCGACGCCGAGGGCCTGGCCCAGGCCCGCGAGATCATCCGCCGCCTCCAGGAGGAGGCGCGGACCGCGTGGATCGACGACCGCGGCACCGTCTTCAACCAGGACGTCCTGGGCGCGCTCGAGCTCGGCTACATGCTCGACTGCGCCGAGGCGACCGTCGTCGCGGCGCAGGAGCGCAAGGAGTCGCGGGGGGCGCAGTTCCGCACGGACTTCCCCGAGCGCAACGACGACGAGTGGCTCAAGCACATCGACATCTCGCGGAACGGCGGCGTCGAGCCCGAGGTGACCTACTCACCGGTCACCATCACGAAGTGGCAGCCCCAGGAGCGCACGTACTGACATGAGCGAGTTCAAGCTGAAGGTGCGGCGCTACTCCCCGGAGACCGGCGCCGCCGCCTACTGGGAGGAGTTCACCGTCGAGCTGGATCCCCACCTCTCCGTGCTCGAGGGGCTGCTCCAGGTCAAGGCCGAGCAGGACGGGTCGGTCGGCATCCGCTGCTCGTGCCGGGCGGCGATCTGCGGCTCCTGCGGGGTGATGATCAACGGCAAGGCGGGGCTGGCCTGCCACACCCACCTCGAGCACGCCGCGGCCGACGCGCCCGACGGCGGGGCGATCGTCGTCGAGCCCTTCGACAACATGCCGGTGGTCAAGGACCTCGTGGTGGACATGGACGCCGTGCACTGGGCCAAGCAGCGGCGCGTCACCCCGTGGCTGATCAACTCCGAGCCCGTCCCCGAGCGGGAGTACATCGTCCCCCACGAGAACATGGTGGACGTCACGCAGTCCATGGCCTGCATCCAGTGCGGGGCGTGCAACGCGGCGTGCCTCTCCATGGAGGTCGACCCGCTGTTCGTGGGCCCCGCGGCGCTGGCCAAGGCCTACCGCTTCGTCGGCGATCCGCGCGACGCCCAGCAGTTCGAGCGCCTGAAGGACCTCGCCGAGGATCCGCACGGCATGTACGACTGCACCCACTGCTTCGCGTGTATCGACGCGTGCCCCAAGGGCGTGGCGCCGATGAACCAGATCATCCGGCTGCGGCGCATCGCCACCGCCGACCACGAGATCGACGACCGCAACAACGGCTACCGCCACGAGCACGCCTTCGTCGACAATATCCGCGCAAACGGGCTGCTCCACGAGGCCGACCTGCTGACCGACTCCTACGGGGGCAAGCTCAACCCGCGGGCGGTGCCCGTGCTCATGGGCTCGCTGCCGGTGGTGGCGCGGGCGCTCATCCGCCGCAAGATGACTCCGGGCAAGGCCCTGCTGCACCCGCACCGCAAGCAGTACAAGGGTTTGAAGGAGTACTTCGACAAGGTCCACGAGCGCGACGAGCGCCTCGAGCTCAACCTCTACATCTCGGGCTACGAGGACGAGGAGGACGACAACGGCGCGGGTGACGAGGAGCCGGTCTCCGCCGCGGCGGGTTCGGGCGGGGAGGGCGGGATGTCGTCCGCCTCGGGACCGAACCCCACCAAGATGGACGACGGCGAGCAGGTGGGCGGATGAAGGTCGCGTACTGGCCGGGTTGCGTGAGCCGCGGGTTCACGCCGGAGCTCCACGGCTCCATGGCGGCGGTGGCGCCACTGCTCGACCTCGAGCTCGTCGAGCTCGAGCGCTCCTCGTGCTGCGGCGCGGGGGTCCTCGCCGAGCACAACCAGGAGCTCGCCGACACCCTGAACGCGCGGACGTTCGCCCTGGCCCAGCAGACCGATGGTGCGATGATGATGAACGTCTGCTCGACCTGCCAGGGCGCCCAGTCCGAGTGCCAGGAGCGCCTCGACGCGAGCTCGGAGTACCGCGACGTGGTCAACGGCAACCTCGCCGACGAGGGCCTGCACTACGAGAAGGGGGTCGTCAACAAGAACTTCCTCTGGGTGCTCGTGGAGGACATCGGGCTCGACGAGCTGCGCGCCCGCGTCAAGCGTCCGCTGACCGACCTCAAGGTGGGCCCCTTCTACGGCTGCTACATCGTGCGTCCGCGCGACCGCCTGGACATCTCGCCCGAGCAGCCCCGCGACAAGTACCTCCATCAGGTCATCGACGCCCTGGGCGGCACGGTCATCGACTACGCCGGGGTCTACAAGTGCTGCGGCTTCCCCGTCATCACGATGAACCAGGAGGTGTCGCTCAAGCAGGCGGGCCGGCACCTCGCCGACGCCACCGATGCCGACGCCGACTGCCTCGTCGTTCCCTGCCCGCTGTGCCACCTGAACCTCGACCTGCAGCAGCCGCTGGCGTCCAAGACCGTCGGGCGGCCGCTGGAGATGCCGGTGCTCCACCTCCCCCAGCTCGTGGGGCTCGCACTCGGGCTCGAACCGGATGAGCTGGAGATGGCCAAGCACATCGTCAAGCCCACGTCGGTGATCGACTGGACGGAGTCCGTGGTCGGCTCGATCGGGGAGGCGGTGGGCGCCCGCGCCGCGAGCGGCGGCGGTTGATCGGCGAGGACCCCGACCCGCGCTTCACCTTCGCCAACGAGCGCACGTTCCTCGCGTGGAACCGGACGGCGCTCGCGCTCATCGCGGGCGGTCTGGCCGCCGCGCAGTTGCTGGACACCTCGACGCGCCTCGTGCTCGCGGTCCCGCTCATCCTCTTCGGCGGCGTGCTCGCCGCGGTGAGCTACCGGCGCTGGCGGGCGAGCGAGCGCGCCCTGCGGCTGGGCGAGCCGCTCCCGGGCTCGGTCCTGCCCGCCGTCCTGACCGGAGTGATCGCCGTCGCCGCGGTGGCCGCGCTCGTTCTCGCGATCGTGCACGTGCTCACCCGGTGACGGTCGACCGCCGGGCGTTCATCGAGCGCACGGCGCTGGCGTGGAACCGGTCGGCGCTGGCGCTGGCGATCCTCGGGGCGCTCTCGCTGCGGACCGCGGAGCGGACCGACCAGCCGGTGCCGGGGGAGGCGCTCGCGGCGGTGCTGTTCGCCGCGGCCGCGTGGGTGTGGATCTACGGAGAGAAGCTCTACCGGCGCCGGGCCGCGCGCCCGGCGCCGGAGGCGCGCGGCCGCGCTTTGGGGCTGCTGACGGCCCTCACGGTGCTCGTCGCCGCGGCTTCGCTCGCCCTCGCGCTGGTCGGCTGACGGCCGTGGTGTGGGCGGGTCCGGGGGAGGCGACCAATCGCGGAGAACGTCACACGAACTGGTTGTCCCTCATCCCGCGTGACACGCCCTCCCGCTCGACCGTCCTGCCTCGTGGTTGCAGAGCAACCACCATCCAGGACAGTCGAGGAGTGGGCCGCTCGTCGGAGGAAACGGGCGGCCCGGGCGCGGACCTCTCCCGCCGCCTTCCCCAGATGAAGAACCGTCAGCCGCCGCGCGACCCGAACGCCGGATCGGACTCGTGCTCGCGGAAGAAGCGCACCAGCGCCGGGGCGTAGTCGGCGAACCGTGGGCACCGCACCCCGTTTCGCGCGAGCAGGTCCGTCGCCTGCCGGGTGTCGAAGCGGACCGGGTGGTTGAGGTACCGGATGGACTCGCGCGGCGTCCCTCCGAGGGCCTTACGCACCACGTCGAAGCGCAGGGCCTCCTGGGTCGCCCGGGCCGAGGCGGTGTAGGACGGCGCCCGTCCGGCGTACTCGCGGGCGAACACCTCGGTGAGCTTCCGTGCCGACACCGGGTCCGGGTCGACGAGGTGCAGCGTGTGCCCCACCGCGCCCGGGTCGCGCGCCGCCACCACCATCCCGTCGATGACGAAGTCCACGGGCACCGCGTTGAACGCCGCGCCCGCGCGACCCACCTGCGGGAGCGGCGCGCGCCCCATCCGGGCGATCACCCGCAGCACGTAGTAGGGCCCGTCGAACTTCTGGGTCTCGCCCGTCTGCGAGTCTCCCACGACAATCGCCGGGCGGATGATCGTCGTCGGCACCTCGTCCGAGCGCTCGCGCACCCACGCCTCGGCCTGGAACTTCGTGGACTCGTAGTGGTTCTTGAAGCCCTGGCCCATGACGAGCTCGTGCTCGTAGACCACGCCCCTGCGCAACCCGGCGACGTACGCCGTGGAGACGTAGACGTGGCGCTCGAGCCGCTCGCACGCCGCGCAGAAGTCCAGCACGTTGCCCGTCCCCTCCACGTTGACCCGCTGGGCGAGCTCGAGCGGCACCGCGAGGTCGTAGATCGCCGCGAGGTGGAAGACGGTGGTGACCTCGCCCCGGAGGCGCTCGATCTGGGCGCCGAGCCCGAGGTCGCGCTCGCCGATGTCTCCCGCCACGACCTCGATCCGCCGGCCGTCGATCCCCGCCGCGACCTCCCGCGCCCGGTCGACCATGCGCCCCTCCACGAGGGCGACGATCCCCAGGTCCGGATCGTCAGCGATGAGACGGCGGACGAGGCGGGTCCCGATGAAGCCGGGGAAGCCGGTGAGGAGGGCCAGGGCCACGGAAGCGCGGGAGTGTAAGCCCACGCAACTTCCCCGCTCGGCCGGGGTTCACGAGGCATGCGTCTCCTCCGCCGCCGGCCCTCGCCGGCCACCGCCATCGCCCTCGTCGCCCTCTTCGCCGCCCTCGGGGGCACGGCCTGGGCCGCCGTCCGGATCACCGGCCGCGAGGTCGTCAACGGCTCCTTGGACTACCACGACATCAAGGCCGGCTCGCTGGGGACCGGCGTGGTCCAGGGCCTGCGGGGGCGTGATCTGCGGAACGGCGCGATCGGCGGGGCCCAGGTCAACGAGAGTGCGCTTGGCAAGGTCCCGAGCGCGGGTACCGCCGACAGCGCCGGTGGCCTGTTCCCGCGCAAGGTCTTCGCGAAGCTCACCGCCAACGGACCCGAGCAGACGATCCTCTCGCTCTCGGGGATGAGCCTGCTGGCCTCGTGCCCGGCCGGCGCGTTGCAGCTCCGCGCGATCACCGCGACGTCGGACACGGAGCTCGCCGCCCAGGCCGTCGCCGCGAGCAACGTCGCGCGGGGGGTGCGCGCCGGCGACTTCGACATCGGCGAGTCGGTCGACGTCGACCAGGGCCTCGCCAACGGCCACGTGACGCTGAGCTACGCCACGGGCGGCGGGGGCGTGGCCACGGCAGCCCTCGGCTTCGGCTCGACGTCCTCCTTCGGCGCGACGAGCCCGGGCTGCTCGGTCTACGGCACGGCCCTGGGCGGCTGACGGCCGCCTGGGCCGACCCGTCGTCGGCAGCGGTCGCGCGGCCGCGGCGTCACTGCTGCGGGATGAGCCCCAGCATCTTGAGGGCCGTGACGCCGTCGTCGAGGCCGAGCTCCTCGGTGATCAGCCCGTTCTCGACCTTCAGCACCGTGATGCCGGAGAAGCGCATCGCCTTGCCCGAGCCCGCCGGGAGGGACCCGACGGGGATGTCGTCGAAGGCGTCGCCGGTCTGGGTGCCGCCCCCCTCCCACTGTCCCACCACGTAATCGCCCTCGGCGATGAGCTCGGCCGTCGCCCCGAAGGCGAGATCCGGGAAGGCGGCACGGAACTTCGTGGCGAGCTCGCGCACCTCGTCGCGGCCGCGGCAGGGGCGCGTGCATCGAGTACTCGAAGCGGATATCCGGGGCCGCCAGCTCGTCGATCACGGCCGGGTTGTAGTCGGGACCCCAGAACTCCGCGAACCAGCGACCGACGACTGCCTTGTTGTCTTCGACGGACATGCGTGTACCTCACCTGTTGGTTGCGATGCGAGCGCCCGGTGGCGCCTGCCTTCCGGGTACTGAGACGCCGCAACCGCCAGCAACGTGAGACGGGTCTGCGAACTTTCGCTTTCCCGACATCCCAGGCGTACATCTCACACCCTGACTCTCGCCCCCGTCTGACCCCCGGTGCCTGCGCGTCGCGACATGACCGGCAGTTCACGTCGCGCCGCCGGCCGCGACGTCGCGCGGGTGCCGCCGTTTGACCAGGTGCTCGAGCAATACGGCCGGGCCGTGCTGCGCTTCTGCGCCGCCCAGGTCGGGCCGCAGCGAGCCGAGGACTGCTTCCAGGACACGATGCTGGCCGCGATGCGCGGCTACGGGCAGCTGCGCGACCCGGGCGCGATCCGGACGTGGCTGTTCTCGATCGCCGCGCGCAAGGCGACCGATGCGCATCGTGCCCACGCACGAGCACCCGAGCCGACCGACCAGATCGACGAGCGCGCCGTCGCGCCCGAGACCACCGCGGTCGACGAGGCGCTGTGGGAGCGGGTGCGAGCGCTGCCCGACAAGCAACGCCAGGCGGTCAGCTTGCGCTACCGCACGGACCTCACGCACCGCGAGATCGCCCAGGTGATGGACACCAGCGAGGCGGCTGCCCGCCGCAACGTCTTCGCAGGGCTCGAGCGACTCCGAAAGGACACGTGACCATGACGAGCAGGGCCAACCATCACCGCAGCGCACCCGATCGGCTCGAGGTCGCGCTGGGCGCTTATCGGAGCCCGGACGCGGGCGCCTGGTCACGGGCGCGCGACGAGCTCGCCCGCCGCGCCGGGGCCGAGGGCCTCGTCGATGTGGCCTTCGAGCGCCACGAGTCGCCGCTCGGAGCGATCCTCGTCGGCGCCACCGATGAGGGGGTGGTCCGGATCGGTCTGCCGGCCGAGGACGAGGACGAGGTGCTCGAGGACCTCGCCCGACGGATCTCCGTCCGTGTGCTGAACGCGCCGCGCGACAGCGTCACCCGCACGCGCCGGCAGCTCGATGAGTACTTCTCCGGTCGGCGCACCGCGTTCGACGTGCCCCTGGACTGGCAGCTCACCCGCGGCTTCCGTCGCGAGGTCCTGCGCGCGACCGCCGCGATCCCCTACGGGCAGACCTCGTCCTACCGACGGGTCGCCACGCAGGCGGGCAGCCCCGCGGCGGTCCGCGCCGCCGGAACCGCGCTGGCCACCAACCCGCTGCCGATCGTGGTGCCCTGCCACCGCGTGCTGCGCACCGACGGCAAGGTCGGCGCCTACCGCGGCGGACCCGAAGCCAAGTCCCGGCTGCTCGACCTCGAGCGGAAGGCATGAGCGAGTGCGTCTGGCACCCGGCAGAGCCCGGCGCCGCGCCTCGACCGCGCCGGTCCAGATGGCTGTCTCCTCCGATGCGGGGACAGCTCGCCGCCGGATGTGCTTGCGGGCGCCGAGATCGTACTGGTTGCCGTCCTGGTCGACGAGGGTGAGCGGCCCCTTGACGGACAGCGGGCCATTCTCGGTCACGGTGATCTTGACCTGGTCGGCCATGATGCTCCTCCTTTGAGCTGGGGGGCGGGGCCGGCGCGCGCCGGCCCCGCCCGGGGATTGGAACTCGAGCGCCTATGCGGCGCCGATCACGGGCTCGCCGATGGGCGCATCGGCCGACTCGACCGGCTCCGGCGAAGCGGCCTGTGGTGGCTTGCGGATCGTGATCAGGGCGAGCAGCCCACCGACAAGCGCGATTCCGGCGGCCCCGAGGAACCCGGCGGAGAAGCCGTTGGTCAGCGCCTGGGGATGGCCGAGCTGGCCGGCACCCTGGGAGACGGCCAGCGCGGTCATGGCGGCCAGGCCGATCGCCGAGCCGACCTGGTAGCTGGTGTTCACGATTCCCGATGCGAGGCCGCCCTCCTCGGGGCGGGCGCTGGAGAGCGCCATGCCGAGCGAGGGGATGAAGGCCAGCGCCTGTCCGCCGGCGGCGATGATCGAGGCCCACAGCACGTCGGCGGCGAAGTTGCCGTCGGGACGGGCGAGCGAGAGGAAGATCAGGCCGGCGGCGAGCACGAGCGGCCCGGCGACGATGAGCGGTTTCGGGCCGAACCGGGCGATCAGCCGCGGGGCGAGCACGATCATCGCGACCATGATGAACACGGTCATCGGCAGCAACGCGGCGCCGGAGGCGAACGCGCCGTAGCCGAGGACCTGCTGGAGGTAGAGGTTGAGGAAGTACCACATCGGCACCCACGCGGCCCCGAGCAGCAGCTGGGCGAGGTTCGCGCCGGCCAGGTTGGGCGTCTCGCGGATGCTCAGGCGCATCAGCGGTGCCTTGACCGCGCTCTGGACGGCCACGAACATGGCCAACAGCACAAGCCCGGCGCCCAGCACGAGCAGTGTGGTGGCCGAGCCCCAGCCCTCCTGTGGGGCGCGCACGACGCCGAACACGACGAGCGCCAGGCCGGCGGTCACGGCCAGCGCGCCGAGCACGTCGACGCGGCCGCGCCGGGCGGGTGCCGACGGCATCAGCGCCAGCGCCTGGGACCGGGGACAGGCATGAAGGCCTCCTCTCAGCCGGACCGCCGTAGCAGGTCGGTATATACGGTACGGGTGTTGGGTATCCGACAGAACCAGGAAGCCGGTCGGGCCCTCCGCGGCGCGCGCCGGGCTCATCGGGCGCCCGCGGTCTCCGTCGCGCCGGAGGCCGCGTGAGCCCCGGGCCCGACCGGCGAGGGCGCGGCAGACCGCAGCGCCTGAAAGCGCCGCAGCCGCAACGAGTTGGACACGACGAAGACCGAGCTGAAGGCCATCGCCGCGCCGGCGAACACCGGGTTGAGGAACCCGAGCATCGCCACCGGCACGAGCACGACGTTGTAGGCGAACGCCCAGAACAGGTTGGCTTTGATCGTCCTGAGCGTCCGGCGCGAGAGGCGGATGGCGTCGGCCGCGCCGCGCAGGTCGCCGGAGATCAGCGTCAGGTCGGAGGCCTCGATCGCCACGTCGGTGCCCGTGCCGATCGCCAGCCCGAGGTCGGCCTGGGCCAGGGCGGGGGCGTCGTTGACGCCGTCGCCGACCATGGCGACCACGCGCCCCTCCTCCTGGAGCCGGCGCACGATGTCGGCCTTTTCGGCGGGCAGCACCTCGGCGATGACCTCCTCGATGCCGACCTCGCCGGCGACCGCTCGGGCGGTGGCCTCGTTGTCGCCGGTCAGCAGTACGGGACGCAACCCCAGAGCCTTGAGCCGTCGGACCGCTTCGGGGCTGGTCGGCTTGATCGTGTCCGCGACGGTGAAGATCGCGCGGGCCTCGCCGTCCCACCCGGCGGCGATCGCCGTCTTGCCCTCGCGCTGGGCGGCCTCGCGAGCCTGCGCGAGCTCAGGAGGTAGAGGCATCGCCCGGTCGTCGAGCAGCGACGGGCGACCGACCACGAGCGCGCGCCCGTCGATGGCGCCCTCGACGCCCAGCCCCTCCCGATTGGTGAAGGACTCGACCGGAGGAAGCGAGCCCAGCTGCGTCGTCGCCGCCCGGGCGATCGCCTGGGCGATCGGGTGCTCGGAGGCGTCCTCGAGCGCGCCGACGTTCCGCAGCGCGTCGACGGGGTTTGTGTCTCCGGCGACCGCGATGCCCACCAGGCTCATCGCGCCCGAAGTCACCGTGCCCGTCTTGTCGAGCACGATCGTGTCGACGCGACGCGTGGACTCGAGCACCTCGGGCCCCTTGATCAGCAGCCCGAGCTGCGCCCCGCGCCCGGTGGCCACCAGCAGCGCGGTGGGGGTGGCGAGGCCCAGCGCGCAGGGGCAGGCGATGATGAGCACCGCCACCGCGGCGCTGAACGCGAACGCGATGCTCGTCCCGTCGCCCAGCCAGAAGCCGAGCGTGGCGGCGGCCAGGGCGAGGATGACGGGCACGAAGATCCCGCTGATCCGGTCGGCCAGGCGCTGTACCGGCGCCTTGCCGGTCTGTGCGTTCTCGACCAGGCGGGCGATCTGCGCCAGCGCGGTGTCATCGCCGACCTTGGTGGCGCGGATGACGAGGCGGCCGCCGGCGTTGACGCTGGCGCCGACGATCTCGTCGCCCGGCTGCTTCTCGACGGGGATCGACTCCCCGGTGAGCAACGACTCATCGACGGCGGAGGAACCGACCTCGACGATGCCGTCGGCGGCGACCTTCTCGCCCGGGCGTACGACGAACCGGTCGCCGACGTGCAGCCGCTCGACGGGCACGCGGCGCTCGCTGCCGTCATCGCCGAGCACGGCGACGTCCTTGGCGCCGAGCTCGAGCAGCGCCTTGAGCGCGGCGCCGGCGCGACGCTTGGCGCGCGCCTCGAAGTAGCGGCCGGCCAGGATCAGCGTGGTCACCACCCCGGCGGCCTCCAGGTAGATGTGATCGGTGGCGGTCCCCCGGCTCATGACGACGTCGAAGCCCATGCGCATGCCGGGCATTCCCGCGCCCAGGAAGAACAGCGCGACCACCGACCAGCCCCAGGCCGCCAGCGTGCCGACGCTGATGAGGGTGTCCATGGTGGCGGTGCCGTGCTTGAGGTTCTGCCAGGCGGCACGATGAAACGGCCAGCCCGCCCAGAAGACGACCGGAGTGGCGAGCTCCAGCGCCAGCCACTGCCAGTTGTCGAACTGCAGCGGTGAGACCATGGAGAGCAGCAGTACGGGGAGCGACAGCGCGGCGGCGCCGATCAGGCGCTGGCGCAGCGCGCGCGTCGGGTCCTTCTCCTCGACCGCCACCAACACGGTGCCGTCGGCGGCCACCTGGGCCGGCGCGGGGAGGTTCGCCTTGTAGCCGGCGGCCTCGACCGCGCCGACGAGCTCCTCCGGCGTCACCGCGGCGGGATCGAACTCGACCGCGGCCTTCTCGGTGGCGTAGTTGACCGTCGCATGTACGCCCGCGAGCTTGTTGAGCTTGCGCTCGATGCGGTTCGCGCACGACGCGCACGTCATGCCCTCCACCGGCAGCTCGAGGCGTCGCGGGGTGGCGTCGACGCTCATCGCGGCACCTCGACGGTGTAGGCGACCGTGTGCACGCGGCTCCCGGTCCGGAACTGCAGGAACAACCGGTAGCGGCCCGCGCTGGGGAGGGCGGCCATGAACCGGATCTCGTCGGCGGCGACCTTCGCCTCGTCGGGGTGGACGTGCAGGTAGGCCAGGTCGCCCTCGCGCAGCGCCACCAGGTGGCCCTTGGCCCCCAGGTAGGGCTGCAGGTCCTGCACGGGACGGCCGCCGCGCGTCACGCGGAAGTCCAGCTCGCTCTCGCCGCCGCCCTTCAGGCCCGCGGTCGCCAGCGCCACGCCGTACCCGTCGGCCCTCGCGCCGGACTCGGGGGCCGGCAGCCGGTGGGGCTGGAAGTCGCCGGCGACGAACAGGTCGGTGGCCAGCACGTGGCGCTCACCCTTGATCTGGAAGTCCGCGTAGGCGCGGTACACGCCCGGCGTGGGCAGCGTCACCTCCGTCGACCACGTGCCCGAGCCGTCCCTGACCGGATGCAGATGCTGATAGTGGCGCAGGTCACGCCGGACGACGATCAGGTGTAGCTCGCGCTCAGACTCCCGCTGATAGCCGTCGCGCACGGCGCTGCCGCGCGCATCGACGATGCGGAACGCCAGACGCGCCCGCTCGCCGGCGCGCAGGAAGGTTTCCTCCGGCTCCAGTGCGTAGCCGCCGTCGGAGACGGCCAGGCCGCCGGCCGCGGCGCCGTGGCCCGCGGCCATCCCGGCCATCGCCGGCTCGTGGTGACCGGCCTGGCCGTGCGTGCCGTGGCCGGTCTCGTTGTCACGGGTGGGAGCGATGGCCGCGCCGGCCAGCGCCGCCGCGCCGAAGGCGATGGCGAGGACCCCGGCGAAAGCCGCCAGCCGGGTGGGAACGTTCATGAGCTGTCCACGCGGGCCTTGTCGGATCCTGGACGGGCGGCGGTCACGCCGCCACCTTGTAGCCCGCGACCTGCACGGCTTCGCGGACCGCCGTGTCGTCGATGCGCTCGCCGCGCACCGTCAGGCGCCCGGTGTTGTGGTCGGCTTCCACCGAATCCACGCCGGCGAGCTCCTCGACCTCCTCGCGGACCGACAGCTCGCAGTGCCCACAGGTCATGCCCTCGACTGTGTAGGTCTTCTCGCTCGGGGTGGTCATCTCGTGTTGCCTCCTTATACGGCACGGGGGTATCGGTAAGCACCGTACCATACCCGTGCCCCGTACCCCGTACCCGCTAGGCTGAGCGGTGATGGCTTCCTCCCGCACGAGTGAGAGACGTGGCTACAGCACGACCAAGGACGACCTCCTCACGCGGCTGAAACGAGTCGAAGGACAGGTGCGCGGCATCGAGGGCATGGTCGAGGACGACCGCTACTGCATCGACGTCCTCACCCAGATCTCCGCCGTGCAGGCCGCGCTCGACAAGGTCGCGCTCGGGCTGCTCGACGATCACGCCCAGCATTGCGTCATCGGCGCCGCCGCGAACGACCAGGCCGAGAAGACCCAGGAGCTCATGGCCGCGGTCGGGCGCCTCATGCGCCGCGGTTAGGCGGCGTGGGCGGGGGCGCGGTCCAGCAGTCCTCGCGCGTACAGCAGCTCGGCGAGCTGCACGGTGTTCGTCGCCGCGCCCTTGCGCAGGTTGTCGCCCACGACCCAGAGGTTCAGCGTCCGCGGGTTCGACGCGTCGCGGCGGATCCGGCCCACGAACACCTCGTCGCGGCCGACGGCATTGATCGCCAGCGGGTAGCGGCCCGCGCCCGGATCATCCTCGACGACGACGCCCGGGGCCGCCCGGAGCAGCTCGCGGCACGCCTCCGGGGAGAGATCGTCGTGCGTCTCCACGTTGATCGCCTCGGAGTGGCCGGTCACCACCGGCACGCGGACGCACGTCGCGGTGATCCGCAGCCCGGGCAACTCGAGGATCTTGCGCGACTCGTTCATGACCTTGGTCTCCTCGGTCGTGTACGCGTCGTCCTCGGGGAAGTGCTCGACCTGCGGCAGGACGTTGAAGGCGATCGGGTGGGGATAGACCTCCGGAGCGGGGGGCTCCATCTCGTGCAGGATCGCGTGGGCCTGGGCCTTGAGCTCCTCGACCGCGGCGAGGCCGGTCCCCGAGACGGCCTGGTAGCTCGACAGGATCACGCGCTCGAGGCCCACGGCGTCGTGGATCGCCTTGAGCGGGAGCATCGCCTGCATGGTCGTGCAGTTCGGGTTGGCGATGATCCCGCGGTGCGCGTCGAGCGCCTGGGGGTTGACCTCGGCGACGACGAGCGGCACGTCGGGCTCCATCCGCCAGCGCGAGGAGTTGTCCACCACGATCGCGCCCGCCTCGGCGAAGCGCGGCGCCCACTCCCCCGACACCGCTCCGCCCGCGGAGAAGAGGGCGAGGTGGACTCCGGCGAGCTCCTCCTCACGCAGCTCGCGGACCCGGAGGCCACGGAGCTCGGAGCCCGCGGAGCGGACGGAGGCCAGGGGGATGACCTCGTCGGCCGGGAAGGAGCGCTGGTCGAGCAGCTCGAGGATGCTCCGGCCCACCGCGCCGGTGGCGCCGACGACCGCGACCCTCATGCCCTCGCCTCGAAGGGGCGCTCGGCCTGCACGCCGTCGTCACCCAGCCCGAAGGCCGCGTGCAGGCCGCGCACGGCGTCGCGGACCCGGTCGACCGCGATCACACAGGAGATCTTGATGGGCGACGTGGAGATCATCTGGATGTTGATGCCCTGGTCGCCCAGGGTGCGGAAGACGGTGGCGGCGACGCCGGGGTGCGAGCGCATCCCCGCCCCGACGATGGAGACCTTCCCCATCGACTCGTCGGTCTCGAGATCGCGGACGACCCGCCCGATCATGGGCTCGAGGGTGTCCCGGGCGGCGCGGAGATCGTCGGTCGGCACCGTGAAGGAGATCTCCGCGCGGGTGTCGGCGGTGACGGGCTCGTTCTGGACGATCATGTCCACGTTGACGTTCGCGTCGGCGAGCGAGGTGAAGATCAGCCCCGCCACGCCGGGCTCGTCGGGAACTCCCACGAGCGTGACGCGGGCCTCCTCGGTCGAGTGGGTGACGGCGGTGATGAGCGGGTGCTCCATGGTGTCCTTCTCGCTCACGATAACCGTCCCCGGCCGCTCCTCGAACGACGAGCGGCAGTGGATCCGCACCCCGTGGTTGCGGGCGTACTCGACCGAGCGGAGCTGGAGCACCTTGGCCCCGCTCGAGGCCATCTCGAGCATCTCCTCGAAGGAGATCTGGGACAGCTTCCGTGCGTTGGGCACAATTCGCGGATCGGCCGAGAACACCCCGGCTACGTCCGTGTAGATCTCGCAGACCTCGGCGCCCACCGCGGCGGCGAGGGCGACCGCGGTGGTGTCCGAGCCGCCCCGGCCGAGCGTGGTGACGTCGTGGGAGGTGGAGACGCCCTGGAAGCCCGCCACGAGGACGATCGCGTCCTCGTCGAGCGCGGCGGTGATGCGGTCCGCCCGGACATCGAGGATCCTTGCCTTCGTATGCGAGGTATCCGTCACGATGCCGGCCTGGGAGCCGGTGAGCGAGATCGCCCGGTGGCCGAGGTCGTGGATGGCCATGGCGCACAGGGCGCATGACTGGCGCTCCCCGGTGGAGAGGAGCATGTCCATCTCGCGCGCGTCGGGGGTCGGGGAGACCTCCGAGGCCATGGCGATGAGCTCGTCGGTGGTCTTCCCGCGGGCCGACAGGACGGCGACCACGCGCAGGCCCCGCTCCTTCTGGGCGACGATGCGGCGCGCCGCGCGCTTGAGCCGTCCGGCGTCGGCGACCGACGTCCCGCCGAACTTCATGACGACGGTCGCGGGCACGACCAGCCAGGGTAGTCGCGGGGTCGTCGGCCTCGCCCTCGCCGCGACCCTCCTCCTGACCGCGTGCGGGGGAGGCCGCTACGCGGCGGCGCTGCGCATGGCGACGACCACCTCGCGCACGGCCACGACCCCCGCCCGCCGGGTTACGACCCCCGCCCGCCCCTCCACGAAGCCGCCCGAGGAGGCGCTGGCCGCGGTGCGGAAGCTGTCGCTCAAGGCGCTCGCCGCGCGGGTGCTGGTGGTGGCCGCGCCGGGCGACGGGCCGACGGCGCGCCTCGGCCCGCGGGCGTGGGGCGGGGTGCTGGGGACGGGCGGACCCGCCGGGCCCTGGGTCCTCGCGCGGGCCGACGAGCTCGGGCTGCCGCCGGCCTCGCGGCGGGGCGACCAGTCCGCCGCCCAGCTCCGGGACGCCGCCGAGCGCGCCGCGCGGGCCTTGCGGGCGCGGGGCGCCCGCGCCGTCCTGGCGCCGCCGGCCGACGTCTCGGTCCCGGCCGGCGCGGTGGCGCCGCGCTCCTTCGGCCAGGACCCGGCGCGCGTGGCGCGGGCGGCGCGCGCCGAGGCCGCCGGGCTCGTGCGCGGAGGGCTCGCCCCGGTGCCGGGCTCCTTCCCGGGTGAAGGAGCCGCCTCGGCGGACCCGGACGCGACCACGGCCACCGTCGGGCAGGGGCTCCCCCAGCTCCGGCGCCGGGACCTCGCCCCCTTCCGCGCCCTCGCCCCGCGCGTGCCGGGGATACAGGTCTCGAATGCGCTCTACGCCGCGTTCGACGGCGTGACGCCCGCGGCGCTGCTGCCCGAGGCGGACGTGCGACTCCTCCGCGGCGAGACGGGCTTTGCGGGGGCGGCGGTCTCGCCCGAGCTCGGCGCGCTCGTGCAGGTGACGAGACGGCCGCCCGGCGCGGTGGCGGTCGACGCCCTGCGGGCGGGGATCGACCTCGTCCTCGTCGACGGCACGGCGGCCGACGCGAGGGGCGTCTTCCGCGCCGTCCTCGCCGCCGCGACGAAGGGAGCGCTCCCCCGCGCGCGCCTCGAGGACGCCGCCGCCCGCGCCCTCGTCCTGCGCCGCGCGCCTACACCGCCCGGCGCCCCGACAGGGCGCGACCCAGCGTCAGCTCGTCCGCGTACTCCAGGTCCGACCCCACCGGGAGGCCTGACGCCAGGCGGGTGACCGCGACGTCGGGCGCGCGCTCGCGGAGCGCGTCGGCGATGTGCAGGGCGGTCGCCTCGCCGGTGGTCGTGGGGTTGGTGGCCAGGACGACCTCGCGCACCTCACCGCCCGTCGTCCGCGCCCACAGCTCGGCGAGACGCAGGTCCTCGGGATCGACTCCGTCGATCGGCGAGAGCGCGCCGCCGAGCACGTGGTAGCGCCCGGAGAACTCGTGGGTGCGCTCCATGGGGATGACGTCCCCCGGCTCCTCCACGACGCAGATCACCGCGGGGTCGCGCCGGGCGTCCTCGCAGATCCGGCAGCGTGGGCCCTCGGCGAGGTTGAAGCACACCTCGCAGACGCCGATGCGGGCCTTGACCTCGCGGATCGCGTCGGCGAGGGCGAGCGCCTCCTCCTCCGACGCGCGCAGGATGTGGAACGCCAGGCGCTGCGCGGTCCGCCCGCCGATCCCCGGCAGCCGGCCGAGCTCGGTGATGAGGCGCTGGACGGGCGGGGCGTGCACGACGCGGCGGAGGGTACGTCACGCACGGGCGGCGGACCCCGCGCTCGCGCGCCGCCTCCGGCACCCCTACCCCGGCGTGTAGGTGGCGTACAGCGACATCTGCTCGCTGTCGCTCCCGCCGAGCGGACCGAAAGGATCGCTCGCGCCGACGGCGTAGGAGTTCGCGTTGTAGTCGCGGCTTCCGGCGACAGGATCCCAGCGGAAGCCCGCCACGTTGCTGCTCGGCCCCGTGATCACGCCGATCCACACGTCGCCCGCGGGGATCGTCACCGGGCCGGGCAGCGTGAGGCCGTACCACCCCACGGCGTCGGTGCTGTGGAAGGTGAGCTCGTTCGTCACCGTCCGCCGCGCGGCGGGCGCGCCGCCTGCGTCGGCGTAGACCACGCCTCTGAGCACCTGCTGGCCGCTCACGCCGGTGGGCGCCAGGTAGATCCGCATCCCGGTGAGCGTCCCTCCGCTCGGACCGGCGGAGTAGCGGTTCACCCGCTTGCGGTCGGGCGCGAAGCGGTCCGTAGAGGCACCGACGGTGGTCTTGCCCACCGTCTGAGCGGGCTGGGTGACGACCGCCGTGGGCGCGGAGGACGCGGGCGCCGACGCGCCCGCAGAGTTCGAGGCCGTCACCGTCGCGCGGAGCGTGGAGCCGACGTCGCCGACCCCGACCACGTAGCGCTGTCCCGTCGCGCCCCCGATCGCCGCGCACGCCGCCCCCGTCACGTCGCAGCGGCGCCACGCGTAGGCGTAGGCCGTCGGCGTTTCCGACCAGGACCCGTTCGACACCGTGAGCGTCTGGCCCGTCTGCGCTGTGCCCGACACCGTTGGCGGCGCGCCGCTCACCGGGACCGTCGCCGTGCCCGGCGTGTAGGTGGCGTAGATCGACATCTGCTCGGCGTCGGTCGTCGCGGAGCCGAACGGATCGCTCGGCCCCGACGCGTAGGAGTTCACGTCGTAGGCCCGGCTCCCGGCGACGCTCGACCACCGGAAGGCGGCAACCCGCGCGGTGTTGCCGCTGATGAGCCCGATCCAGTATCGGCCCGGGCCCAGGGCGAGCGGCGTGGTGAGGGGCAGGTCGTACCAGCCCGCCCGGTCCGTGCTGTGGAAGGCGAGCTCGCTCGAGACGGCGAGGAGGCGCCCGGGGGCGCCGCCCGCGTCCGCGTAGAGGACGCCCTTCACGAGCTGCTGGCCGGCGGTCTGGGTCGGCTCGAGATAGGCGGTGAGGCGGCTCACCGTGCCCGACGTCGTCAGCGAGTAGGGGTTGACCCGCTTGCGGTCGGCGTTCATGACGTCCGCGGCCGCGCCGACGCTCGTCGTGCCGAACGTCGCGGTCGGCGGCGGCGTCGCGCAGCCCGTGAGCGCCAGGCAGACGTCCAGGCGGCCGCCCGTGCGGACCCTCCCGGCCAGGCTGGGCAGCGGATCGACGTTGTCGAGGAGCGCGGAGCGCAGCGCGCTGGCCGACCGGTAGCCCTGCGAGAGGATCAGGGCGGCGGCGCCCGCGACCTGCGGCGAGGCCATCGAAGCGCCGCTGACGTAACCGTACGCGCCGTTGCGCAGCGTGGAGTAGATGTTGTCCCCCGGTGCGGCGAGATCCACGGTCGTCGCGCCGTAGTTGGCCCAGCTCGGGAGCTGATCGCTGCTGTCGCTGGCCGTGACGCAGATCTCGTTGGGCCGGTCATAGCCGCAGGGGTAGCGTCGTCGCGCCGGGTCGTCGTTGTCGTCACCGGTGTTGCCCGCGGCGGTGACGAAGAGGATGTCGTTGGCGGCGAGGAGGTCGATCTCGTCCGCCAGCGCCTGCGAGTAGGCGGTGCCCACGAACGTGGCCGACTCGTTGACGACCCTGACGTTCACCCCGGCCTGCCGGGCCCGGATCAGCCAGTCCAGTGCGGCGATGAGCTGGCTCGTCGAGCCGGAGCCGCTCGCGTCCAGCCACTTGACCGGCAGGATGCTCGTCGACCAGTTCATCCCCGCGACCCCGCGCCCGTTGTTGCCGACCGCGCCGAGGATCCCGGCGACGTGGGTCCCGTGGCCGCCGTACTGCGTCTCGTCGTCCATCGGATCGCACGTCTGGGCGACGATGTTCTCGCCGTGGGTGCCGGCGGGACAGCCGCCGACACCCCCCGGGTTCGACCAGACGTTGGCGGCGAGATCCGGATGGTTGTAGTCCACGCCGCTGTCCGCCTCGCCGATGACGACCGCCGGGGTGCCCGTCGCCACCCCCCACGCCGCGAGCGCGCGGTCGTCGGCGCCGGCCGTCCCGCTCACCCCGTTCACGAGCTGCCCGGTGTTCCGGGACCCCCACTGGAGTGAGAAGGAGGGGTCGTTCGGCGCCGCGCTCTCGTGGAGCAGGTAGTCGGGCTCCGCGTAGCGGACGCGAGGATCGCGCCGCAGCGCGCGGATCGCCGCCCGCATGCGCGACGGACGGACGCGCAGGCGGGTGAGCGCCGTGCGCCGCGCCCCGCGGAGGAGCACCTTGGCTCCGCGCGCTCCCACCTCGGCCCGGATCGCGCGCTGCCGAGCGGCCGACACGCCGGGACGGAAGCCCACCAGCACGACACCCGGGCGGTAGGTCGCCGCGCGGGACGGCGCTGCGCGGGCTCCGACGGGCGCGACGAGCGCGAGCGCCGAGAGGCAGAGCGCGAGCGCGGCGAGACGGTTCGGGCCAGGGGCCTGGAGCACGCCGGCCGGCCCGTCAGCCTGCTCGCTTCGCGCAGACGACGTAGTGCCAGCCCGTCCACTCGAGCCCCAGGACGCGACGGGCGGCCAGCCGCTTCAGCCGGAGATGCAGGCGGAGCCCGGGCCCGTCGGGGAGTATCGCGCGTCCGAGGAACGTGAACGGACCATATCCCAGGGTGGTGCGGCGGGACGGCGCCAGCCCCGCGTCGCGGAGCATCCGGTCCAGGCGCCGGGGCGAGTGCATCCGCGCCGTCGCCGCCGGTGAGCGCGGGCGACGCGGCCGCACGACGTGCCACAGCAGGCGGAGCGGCCCCACCAGCGGGCTCTGGACGGGCTCGACGAGCGCGTTGAGCCGCCACCGGTTGTCGGCGGTCACGATGGCGTGTCCGCCGGGTGCGAGCACGCGGGCCAGCTCGGAGATCGCGCGCTCCGGCGAGTGGAGCCACGGCAGGACGCCCACGGCGAGGACCAGCGCGAAGCGGCCGCCCGCGTGGGGCAGGTCGTGGGCATCGGCGGCGCCGAGCCGCACGGCTCCGGCGAGCCCGGCCGCCGCGACCCGGTCCGCCGTCCGGGCGACCATGTCCGGGCTGGAGTCCGTGCTCTCCACCGCCAGTCCCCGGCGGGCGAGCGCGACCGTGGCGACACCCGCCCCGCACCCGACCTCGAGCACCTCCGCACCGGACGGAAGGCGCAGGGCATCAACCCACGCGAGTACGGTCTCCAGCCGCTCCCGGTAGACGAGACCCTGAAGCCCGTCGTGCGCGTAGACCTCCCCCCAGTAATCCGCGACCCCGGAGAAGTAGGCGTCGGTCGGAGCCTGCTGATCGTCGCCGGGGTGCGCGGTCAGCCGCTGCTCCCGGGCGGACACACCGGGCGATGGTAGAGCGCCCCCGGGGGGCGGTCCTGAGCGGCTACCTGGCGGACCTCGGCGTCCGACGGCTTCCTCCCGCGACCATGCCGTTCGACCCGGGGGTCGCCCCCGCGGTGCTCGAGAGCCACCTGGACCAGAGCGCGGGGCTCATGCACAGCCTCAAGATCTCGATGGCGTGCTGGATGATCGCCGACGAGCGCGCCACCCGCCGCAAGCTCGAGGCCGCGCGGCGGGCGGGCGTACCCGCGGTCGCCGGTGGCGGGCCCTACGAGGTCGCCGTGGCGCAGGGTCGCCTGGAGGCCTACCTCGACCTCTGCGCCGACATCGGATTCGCCCGGATCGAGTGCGGGGAGGGCTTCACGGAGCCTCCCGTCGCGGCCGCGCGTCTGGTGGACATGGCGGGCAAGCGCGGCCTCGGGGTCGAGTTCGAGCTGGGAAAGAAGCACGAAGGCGTGTTCAGCGAGCGGGTGGTCGGGGGCCTGATCGAACAGGGCCGGCGGTGGCTCGGGGCGGGAGCGGTGCAGCTTGTCGTGGAGGCCCGCGAGAGCGCGGCCGGGGTGGGCGTGTTCGGCGCCGACGGTAGTTTCCGGGCCGAGAGCGCCGACCGCTTCGCGGAGGCGTTCGGCCTCGAGCGGCTGCTCTACGAGGCGCCCACGAAGGCGAGCCAGTTCACGCTGCTCAGCCACTTCGGTCCCACGGTGCGCCTCGGGAACGTCCCGCTCGCCGAGCTGCTGCGCGTCGAGATCTACCGGCGCGGGCTGCACTCCGACGCCTTCGGCCAGGCCCATCTGCGACCCATCGCGCCCGGTCCGGGATCGACAGCGGCGGAAACGTCGTGAGTGGAGTCGTGGCGATCGGTTGTCCCCACGGACGGCTCCCCCCGGAGCCGGGCTGGACGACCGTGGCGATCGACGTCATCCGCGCCTCGACGACCGCGATCACCGCCGTCGAGCGGGGCCTGCGGTGCTTTCCCGTGGCCTCGCTCGAGACCGCGGTGCCGCTTGCCGCGCGGCTCCCGGACCCCCTGCTCGCCGGGGAGCTCGGCGGCTCGCTGCCCTACGGGTTCCACGTCCAGAACAGCCCGGTGGAGATGACGCGGACCCAGGACCCGGAACGTCCCGTCGTCCTGCTCTCGACCTCGGGTACGCGCCTGATGGCCGAGGCCGCGGCGAGCGGCGCCGCGCTGGTCGCCTGCCTGCGCAACGTGCACGCCACGGCGGCCCACCTCGTGCGGAGCGGCAGGTCCGTGCGGCTCCTGGGAGCCGACAGCCGCGGGGAGTTCCGCGAGGAGGACAAGCTCTGCTGTGCCCGCATCGCCGGCGCGCTGACGAAGGCGGGGTTCGCGGCCTCGGACCGGGAAACCAAGCAGGTCGTGTCGGAGTGGGGCGACGCTCCCGACGACGCCTTCCTGGGCGGACACAGCAGCGAGTACCTACGCCGGACCGGCCAGGAGCGCGATCTCGAGTTCGTCCTCGCGCACGTCGATGACCTGGACGCGGTCTTCGCGCTTCGTCGCGGCGAGCTCGTCCCCGTCGGCGGCTGACCGATGCAGAGCTCCGTTCCCATCCTGCTCCTCCGCGCGGCCGACCCCCTCTTCCAGCACAGTGGTCTGGCGGTCGCACGCACCGCCGGGCGGCTCGGGATCCCGGTCTACGGCACCTCTGAGGACCGCCGCCACCCGTCCCGGCGCTCGCGCTACGCGGGTCGCCCGGGTGTGCCCTACCGCGAGCGGGACGATCGGTGGCTGGACGCGCTGCTCTCGTTCGGCCGGCAGCGCGGGCCCGCGCTCCTCATCCCCCTCGACGACGCCAGCGCCGTCTTCGTCTCCGGGCACGCGAGTGCATTGCGCGAGGGGTTCCTGTTTCCCGACCAGCCGCCGGAGCTCTCGCGCCGCCTGGCGAACAAGCGTGAGATGCACGACCTGTGCCATGAGCTCGACATCCCCACGCCACCGTGCCGCTTCCCGCAGGACGCGGCGGAGATGCGGTCGCTGGCCGAGGAGACCGAGCTGCCGGCCGTCCTCAAGCGGATCGACGGCTGGCTGCCGGGGATCGACCCGGCCGCGCCCAGCGTGCTGATCGCGCGCGATCGTGCGGAGCTGCTCGACGGTTACGGGCGGATGGAATCCCGCGAGCAACCGAACGTGCTGGTCCAGGAGTTCATCCCCGGCGGGTCGGACGCCGTATGGATGTTCAACGGGTACTTCGATCGTGGGTCGCGCTGCCTCGTCGGCTTCACCGGCCGCAAGCTGCGCCAAGGCGGTCCGCACGCGGGGCCGACCACCCTCGGCGAGTGCGTGGCCAACGAGCCGGTCGCCGCCTCGACGCGACGTCTGGCCCAGGAGGTGGGCTACCGCGGCATCATCGACATCGGCTTCCGCTACGACCGCCGGGACGGGCTCTACAAGCTGCTGGACGTCAACCCCCGCCTGGGCAGCACCTTCCGGCTGTTCGTCGGGGAGGACGGGCTGGACGTCGTGCGGGCCCTCTACCTCGACCTGACCGGCCAGCCCGTTCCGCCGAGCTCGGCCCGGGACGGACGGCGCTGGATGGTCGAGCCGCTGGACCTGCTGTCGGCGGCGCGGTTGCGCCAGGAGGGCTCGCTCGGCCTCGGCGCCTGGCTCGGATCGTTTCGGGGCCTCCGCGAGGCGGCGTGGTTCGCCGCCGACGATCCGGCGCCGTTCCTGGCGGTGGGGCTGCTGGGGATCCGCTACGGGGCCGGCCGGCTCGCGCAGCGGAGACGGCAGAAGCTCTCGGCCTAGAAGCCCGGGAGACCGAGCCCGCCGAGCTGCTGGGTGAGCGGGCCGAGGAGGTTCGCCTGCGCCTGCTCGGCGCGCTCCGAGGCGGCGCGGATCGCCTCGTTGGTGGCGGCGAGGACCATGTCCTGGAGCAGCTCGACGTCCTCGGGGTCGACCGCCTCCGGGTTGATCCGGATCTCCTTGACCTCCATCGCCCCCGACACCTTGACGGTGACCATGCCGCCACCGGCGGACGCCTCCACCACCTCGGTGCGCAGGCGCTCGGCCATCTCCTCCTGCTGGCGCTGGAGGTCCTGCATCTGCTTCATGAGCTGCTGCTGCTGGCGCTTGGGCGGGGGCATCACTCGATCTCCTCGGCGTCGAACTCCTCCACGAACCTACGGACAAGCTCGTCCGAGTCGGCGGCGGGAGCGGCGGCGGGCGCCATCTCGCGCAGCTCGTAGCGCACGCTGAGCGGACGACCCGCAACCCTGCGCAGGGCGGCGAGCACGAGGCGGCGGCAGTCATCCCCCTGGGCCTTGCGCAGGTGGAACTCCTTGTCGGCCGGGAAGGCGGCGACCAGCTCGTCGCCCTCGATCCCGACCGGACGCGCCTCGCAGAGCACCGCGGCGAGCATGCCGTTCTCGGGCTTGACGGCCTCGACGAGGGCCGGCCAGAGCTCCGCGGGCGAGGCGCCCGGCGCAGACGGCGCGACCGCAGGAGCGGGAGGCGGGACCGGAGCGGAAGGGACGGCGAGGGAAGGGGGCGGAGCGGCGGAGCTCGGAGAGCGCGTCCCCGCGAGCCGCCCCTCGAGCGCCTCGATCCGCGCGAGCAGGGCGGGCGTGGAGGGGTCGACCTCGGGCGCGGCGGCCTTGATGAGGCAGAGCTCGAGCTGGATGCGTGGGTCGGAGCCGTTGCGCACGGCCTCCTGGGCGGCGGCCAGGAGGTCGAGCACGCGGACGAGCTCGCCGCGGCCGAGACGTGCCGACTGCTCCACCAGGCGCTCGTCGCGCTCGGGGGTGAGCCGCAGCTCGTCGGGCAGCTCGCCGCCGAGGGCCTGGACGACGAGCAGGTCGCGCGCCTGGGCCTCGAGATCGCGCAGGGTGCCGCCGGCGTCGCGGCCGGCATCGGCCATCCGCGCCGCCGCCCCGAGGACGCCGCGGACGTCTGACGCGGAGACCGCGTCGAGCGCCCCGAAGAGCTCCTCGGCGTCCGTGAGCCCGAGCACCGCGAGGACGTCGTCCAGGGAGAAACGGCCACCGCCGCCGGCGGTGGAGTCACCTCCCGAGTAGGTCGTGAGCTGCTCGAGGGTCCCCAGCGCGTCGCGGAAGGAGCCCGTGGCGTGGCGTGCGATCATGCGCAGCGCCGCCTCGGGCGCCTCGATGCCCTCCGCCGCGCTCACCCGGCGAAGGACCTCGGCGATCTGCTCCACCCCAGGCCGCGTGAAGTCGAAGCGGTGACAGCGGTCCACCACGGTGGGCAGCACCTTCGCCGCCTCCGTCGTGGCGAGGACGAAGACGGTGTTCGGCGGCGGCTCCTCGAGCGTCTTGAGAAACGCGTTCCACGCCTGCGGGGAGAGCATGTGCGCCTCGTCGAGGATGTAGACCTTGTGCTTGCCGGAGACGGGCGCGTAGCCCACCCGCTCGCGCAGCTCGCGGACGTCGTCGACGGAGTTGTTCGACGCCGCGTCCATCTCGATGACGTCGAGGGAGGTCGCGTTCGCGATCGCCACGCACGACGGGCAGGTGCCGTCGGGCTCGACCGTGGGGCCGTGGTCGCAGTTCAGGCAGGCGGCGAGGATCTTCGCCATGGACGTCTTGCCCGTCCCGCGCGAGCCCACGAAGAGGTAGGCGTGGTGCACCCGGCCGCGCTGCACGGCGTTGCGCAGCGTGCGCACGACGTGCTCCTGACCGACGACCTGCGCGAACGTCCGCGGGCGGTGGCGGCGGTAGAGCGAGGGCGCGGGCACTCCTCTCGGAGGCTACCCCCCTCCGGGGATCTGGGCCTCCGCCCCGAGCTCGGCCCGGAGCTTGCGCAGCGCCCGGTACACGCGGCCCTCCACGGTGGAGAGCGGCAGCTCGAGCAGCGCGGCCATCTCGGGCACCGTCAGCTCGGCGCCGAAGCGCAGCGCGACGGCCTCGCGCTCCTCCTCGGCCAGGCCCGCGAGCCCCCGGTCCACGAGGTCCCGCGCGGCGATCCGGTCGGCCTCGTCGGGGGCGTGGACCTCCGGCGTCCGCGCCAGCGCGCGCTCCTCGGCCGAGAGCCGCCGCGCGTCGTCGCGCACGAGGTTCAGCGCGATCGCGTAGAGCCACGGCTTCTCCTCGCCCGCGCGCGGCCGGCGCCGGGCGCGCAGCGCGCGCTCGAACGTCGTGCTCAGGACGTCCTCGGCCGCCGTCCGGTCCCCCAGGCGGTAGGCGAGGAAGCCGAACAGGCCCTCGGAGTGCTCGCGCCAGAGCGCTTCCGGATCCCAGCGTCTCATGACCAGATGAGTGGGTCTGCGGTCTCGGGGGTCGGAGAATGACTCATCCGGTAAGGAATCGGCATCCTCGTGCGTTGTAGGAAGTGATGAGCGGTCACGATCGGGATCTGCCCCCCGAGCTCGCCGAGGTGGGAGAGCGACTTCGCCACGCGAAGCCGCGGCTCAGCCCCCTCGAGCTCGACCGTGTCAAGGGAACCACGATGCGGATGAAGGGGATTTACATGAAGGCACGACTCACCATTCTCGCGGCGCTCGTCGTCGGGATCGCCATGATGGGCACGGGCGGCGCACTCGCCGTCTCCGGCCTGTCGGCGGGATCCTCGGCGGCGGCGGGCCAGTACGGGCCGACCCCCGGCCCCGGCCCCGGCCCCGGCAGCGGCTCCGGTGTCCTCGGCGAGCAGGCGGACTCCTGCGGCTCGGGCGGCACTTCGGGCTCCGGCTCGAGCGGCTCCTCGGGCTCCGGCTCCTCGGGCTCCGGGAACTGCGTGGAGGCGGGCTCGGGCGCAGGCAACGCGGGCGCAGGCAACGCGGGCGCAGGCAACGCGGGCGCAGGCAACGGCGCGGGCAACGTGGACAGCGCCCAGGCGACCCGCCAGGTCGCGTCGTCCGGCGGCGGCAAGGGCGGCACCCTGCCCTTCACGGGCTTCCTGGCCATCCCCGTCCTCCTCGTGGGCGTAGGCCTCGTCGGGTCGGGCGTCGTGCTCCGGCGCCGCCTCTCCTCCGAGCAGCGCTCCTCGTAGCAAGCGACACCGCGCTCAGGGCAGCTTCGCCCTGAGCGCGGCCCGCCGCCATCCGGCGGGGCCCTTCGCCCTCCCGAAGGCGGCGGTCGCCTCCCGCACCAGCGGGCTCAGGGGGTTGAGCTCCCGGGCCCGCCGCAGCGCCGGCCGCGGGTCCCGACCCCCCGCGCCGCGCACGATCGCCAGCCCGTACTGGTACTCCCAGGAGCCCGGATCGCGCTTCGCCGCCTGGCGCAGCATGAGCTCCCCGAGCTGCGGGCGCCCGATGCGCACGTCGCAGAACCCCAGTACCTCGTAGGGCTCGGGGCGCGCGCCGAGCGTGGAGCTCGACGCCAGCGCCCGATCGATCGCCGTGGAGCAGTGCCGGGCGCGCAGGGCCGCGACGGCCTCGTCGAGCGTCCCCTGTGAGAGCGCCATCGTCGCGGGGGTCAGCCCGAGCGCGAGCAACCCCACCCCCGCCACGAGCCGGGCCGTGGAGCCCAGCGGCCGCAGCCCCACCCCGGCGCCGCGGCGCCGGGCCAGGGCGAGCCCACCTAGTCCGAACACCCAGGCGCTCGCCCCCGGGAGCTCCCAGGTCCAGTCCGTGGCCGAGTGCAGCGCCCAGGCCACGAAGGCGGCGAGCAGCGCGGCCTGGACGGCACGGTCGCGGCCGCGGGCCCTGCGCGCCACCCCCACCGCGAGCCCGACCAAGGCCACGAGGAGCAGCCCGAGGCCGGCGAGCCCAAGGTCGGAGAGCATCCCGAGCTCGACCGAGTGGGCGTGGACGACGGTGAGGTCCGTGTCCCGCCGCCGTGCCCACTCGTTCTCGTACGTGCCCGCCCCCGTGCCCAGCAGGGGATGATCGCGCCAGGTGTCGAGCGCCACCCGCCAGTGCGCGAGGCGCCCGTTGTTGCCCACCTGGGTGAAGCGCGCCGCGCCGCTCGTGTCGGGCACGGGGGCGGCGTCGACGAAGCGGTGGTACTGCCGGCCGATCGCCGCCGGCGCGCCGAGGACGAGCCCGGCGAGCACCAGCGCGGCGGCCAGCGCCGCGAACGCCCGCGTGGCGACCCGCCACCTTGCGTCGGCGCGGGCGACGCGGGCCTCCACCCCCAGCGCGGAGAACCGCAGCAGCGCCGCAGCGAGGGTGGCCGCGGCAAGGACGAGCGCGAGCGAGTGCCCCTGCGTCGCCGCCGCCGCCGTACGCGAGGCCTCCGAGGTGAGCAGATCGGCGCGCGAGCCCGCAAACGCGACGACCGCGGCCGGCACCCCGGCGGCCAGGCCCCCGAGCACGAGCCCGCGAGGGCGCAAGACGAGGACGTAGACGACGAGCCCGACCGCCCCCGCGGCCAGGGCCCCGCGCGAGAGCGTCAGCTCAACGCCCAGCGCCAGCAGCGGCAGCACCGCGGCCGCGAGGACGCGGACCGGGCGCGGCTCGTCGGGATCCGAGGTGGCGTGGAGTGCGAGGAGCATCCCCACGCACCCCAGGAGTCCGAGCCCGTTCCAGTAGGACAGGGGATAGGAGAGGCGCTCGTCGACGACGTCCGGCCGGGTATGCAGGACGTCGGGCGCCACCCGCGAGAGGACCCCCGTCCCCACCACGACGAGGATCCCGGCGCCCACGCTCCACAGCGCGACCCGCAGGCGGCCGCGCGTGTAGGGGACCGACGCGCCCAGGGCGAAGAGCGCCGCGTAGAGCAGGACCCGGTCCCAATCCGCCAGCGCCCGTCCCGGGGCGCCGGACCATATGCTCGACAGCAGGGAGAGTGCGGCCAGGAGCGCCAGCGCGGCCAGGACGAGCGCCCCCGCCCGGCTCGCCCCCGCCGCCGGGGCGAGGGCGAGGGTGACCCGCCCGAGCAGCGCGAGCAGGACGAGGACGGCCATGAGACCGGTGGTCCCCGGGTAGAAGGCGCCGGCGTTGAAGCCGAGAAAGACGACGAGCGCGCCCGGGCCGAGGGCGGCCGCAAGCCCCGCGGGACCGCTCAAGGTTCCTCCCCGGACGCCGATGCTGGAACCGTCGGAGTGGCCCGAGTTCATGGCAGACCGCATCGGCTGAGCCCGTTGAGACGTTAACTGTTGACAGAAGTCGTAATGAAGCCCCGCCCTCCCATTCCTACACCATGAGCACCACGCGCCGCGGCCAGCCGGTAGCGTCCGCCTCCGATGCCTCACCACCGGAGGCCGGCGTGAGCGACGCCGTGACCGTGGCCGGGGTCGGCGCGACGGAGCGCGTCGTCACGTCCAGGTCCCTCGACGCCCGCCGCACCCTGCGGCGGCTCTTCGTCGCCGCCGACACCCTCGCCGCCGTCCTCGCCGCGGCAATCAGCGCCCCGGTGGCCGGCCTCGGAGCGCTCCGCCTCTCGGGCTGGGTGATGCTCGTCGCGCTCGTGTGGGTGTCGGCGGCCTACCTCGCCGGGCTCTACGCCGCCGACGACCCGCCCTCCTGGCCGGCCGGGGTCGCCGAGTGCAGGCGCATCCTCATCCTCGCCCTCGCCGTCTCGTGGCCCCTGGCCGGGCTCGGCGCCGCCCTCGGTGCGCCCGCGGGGGCCGGCCTCCTCGCCGCCGCCGCCATCCTCGCCCTCACGGTCGCTGCGCGCGGAGGGGTCCGGGTCGTCGCCCAGCGCGCGCACCCCATGCGCCAGCGGACGCTCATCATCGGCTCGGGGGTGGTCGCCCACCATCTCGCCGACCGGCTCCTGCGCTCCCCCGAGCTCGGGCTCCAGCTCGTGGGCGTCGTCGACGACGATCCCCACGAGGCGGGACCCGCCGATCTCCCCCACCTCGGGCGGCGCGACGACCTGGGCGAGATCCTTCATGCCCACGCCGTCGACCGCGTCATCGTCGCCTTCTCCCGCGCGACGCACGAGGAGCTGCTCGAGGCCATCCGCACGTGCTGGGACTCACACGTCGCGATCGACGTCATCCCGCGCCTCTTCGAGCTGCTCGACGGCGCCCGCCGGGTGGACCGCGTGGGCGGCCTACCGGTCATGGCCATCGACGCGCCGAGCCTCACGGGCGGGGCGCGCGGGCTCAAGCGCGCCCTCGACATCGTCGTGTCCGCCGGGCTGCTGATCATCCTCGCCCCCGTGCTCCTCGCGCTCGCCCTGGCGATCAAGCTGGACTCCCGCGGAGCCGTGCTCTTCCGTCAGACCCGCGCGGGCCGGGACGGGCGGGTCTTCTCGCTGGTGAAGTTCCGCTCCATGCGCTCCGACGCCGAGGCGCGGAAGCCGGAGCTGTCCGGCGCCAACGAGGCCCCGGACCCGAAGATGTTCAAGATGCGCCGCGATCCGCGCATCACGCGCGTGGGCGGCTGGCTGCGCCGTACCTCGCTCGACGAGCTCCCCCAGCTCCTCAACGTGCTGCGCGGCGAGATGAGCCTCGTCGGGCCGCGGCCGCTCATCCTCTCCGAGAGCGACGCGATCTCGGGCTGGCAGGCCCGGCGCCTCGCCCTGCGGCCGGGGATGACGGGACCGTGGCAGGTCTACGGGCGCTCGGAGCTGCCCTTCGACGACATGCTGCGCTACGACTACCAGTACGTCGCGGGGTGGTCGCTCGCGCGCGACCTCGAGATCCTCCTGGCCACGATCCCCGCGGTCCTCTCGGGGCGGGGGGCGTACTGATGCACCTCCTCCACGTCGTCGCGGCGCGGCCGAACTTCGTGAAGATGGCCCCGATCATCGCGGCGCTGCGCGACCACCCGGAGCTCGACCAGAAGATCGTCCACACGGGCCAGCACTACGACGCGCGCATGTCGGGGGAGATCCTCGACGACCTCGACTTCCCCCTGCCCGACCACGAGCTCGGCGTCGGATCGGGGACGCAGGCCGAGCAGACGGCCCGCGTGCTCGAGGGCTTCGAGCGGATCCTGCTCGCCGACCGGCCCGCCGCGGTGGTGGTGGCCGGGGACGTGAACTCCACCCTGGGCTGCGCGCTGGCTGCCTCCAAGCTCGGGATCCCCATCGCCCACGTGGAGTCCGGCCTGCGCTCGTTCGACCCCTCGATGCCCGAGGAGACCAACCGCGTCCTCACCGACCGGCTGTCGACCTGGCTGTTCACCCACTCCCCCGAGGCCCAGCGCAACCTCGCCCAGGAGGGCCTCGGCCCCGCGGGCATCCACGCCGTGGGCAACACGATGATCGATTCCCTGCGCGTGGCGGAGCGTCGCGCCCGCGAGCGCGAGGTGTGGAAGCGCTACTCCGTCGAGCCCGGGCACTACCTGCTGCTCACCCTCCACCGGCCCTCGAACGTCGACGATCCCGACCGCCTCGCGGCCATCATGGCCGAGATCTGCCGGCTGGGCCCCGACGCGCCCATCCTCTTCCCCGTCCACCCGCGGACCCGCGCGCGGCTCGACGGCGCCAACCTGCTCGACGGGCTCGTGGAGTGCGGGATGCGCTGCATCGACCCGCTGGCCTACATCGACTTCCTCTCGGTCCAGTGGGCGGCGGGCGCCGTGCTCACCGACTCGGGCGGGGTGCAGGAGGAGACCTCGGCCCTGGGCGTCCCGTGCTTCACCCTGCGCCCGAACACCGAGCGGCCCGTCACGATCACCCTGGGCACGAACGTACTCCTGGGCGACGACCCGCGGGCGATCGCCGCGGTGCGCCTGAACCCGGGGCCGCGCCAGCCCGCGCAGATCCCGGGCTGGGACGGGCGGGCGGGGGAGCGCGTGGCCGCCGTGCTCTCCGAGGCGCTGGTGCCCGCGACGGCGGCGCGCGCGCCACAGTCCTCCGACCGACTGGTGGCATGACCGCGACGCGGGCGCGCGCCGACCGCGCCGACGTGCTCGGCGTGGCGATCGACCGCCTCGACATGGCCGCCACCGTCGCCCGCTGCCGCGCGGCGATCGAGGAGGGCCGCTACGTCCAGCACGTCGTGGTCAACGCGGCGAAGATCGTCGCGCTGCACGACGACCCCGCGCTCGGGAGGATCGTCGCCGGGTGCGAGATCGTCAGCGCCGACGGCCAGGCCGTGGTGTGGGCGTCGCGGCTGCTCGGCGACCCGCTGCCCGAGCGCGTCGCGGGAATCGACCTCATGCACGAGCTGCTCGCCCTCGCCGCCTCCGAGGACCGGGGCGTGTGGGTGCTCGGGGCGAAGGCCGAGGTGCTGGGCCGCGCCCTGGAGAACCTCCGCGCCGCGCATCCCGGCCTGCGGATCGACGGGCGCGACGGCTACTTCTCCGGCGCGCAGGAGGACGACGTGTGCGCGCAGATCCGCGCCTCGGGCGCCGAGCTGCTGCTCGTGGCCATGCCCTCCCCCCGCAAGGAGGAGTTCCTCGGGGCCCACGGCCCGTCGCTGGGCGTGCCGTTCGTGATGGGCGTGGGCGGCGCGATCGATGTCGCCGCGGGCCTCACGCGCCGGGCGCCGGAGCTGTGGCAGCGTGCCGGGCTGGAGTGGCTGTGGCGGATGCTCCAGGAGCCGGGGCGTCTGGGGAAGCGCTACCTGGTGACGAACGCCCGGTTCGTCGGGCTCGTCCTCGCCGAGCGCCGGAGGCGATGAGCGCACTCCGCTCGGCGTGGCAGAGCACGGTCGGCGGTGGGCCGGACTTCACCCACCAGGCGCTGGGCACGCGGATCGACCCCGACGGGCTGGTGGGCTACTGGTGCGACCTGCGCCACAAGGCCCACGTCGCCGCCGCGGCTCCGGACGGACTGCCGCGCGACGGCCGCGGGCGACCGATCCACTGGGTCGTCCCGATCGCGCAGGCCGCACTCGGGGCGTGGGAGGAGCGCCTGGATGGCCGCGGAGGCGCCGAGGAGCGCTTCCTCGCGCTCGCCCGCGCCCTGCGGGCGCTCGGCCGGGAAACCGGGGGCGGGCTCGCCTTCGGGGTCGACGTCGCCGTCCTCAAGTACGGGCTCGAGCCTGGCTGGGTCGGGGCGATGGGGCAGGGGCAGGCGATGTCGGTGCTGCTGCGCGCCCATGCCCTCACCGGTGAGAAGGAGTGGCTCTACGCCGCCCACGCGGCGCTCGGCCCGCTGCCCCGCGCTCGTCTCGACGGCGCGCTCGTCCTCGAGGAGTACCCGACACGGGTACCGAGCGCGGTGCTGAACGGGTGGATCTTCGCCCTGCTCGGGGTGTGGGAGCTCGGGCGCGCGGGCGGCGACACCCGGGCGGCGGAGCTCTTCGCGGAGTCCACGGACGGCCTGCTCGCCCTCCTGCCGCGCTACGACGTGGGCTGGTGGTCGCGCTACTCGCTCTACCCCCACAAGCGCCCCGACCTCGCCAAGCCCTTCTACCAGCGCCTGCACCCGGTGATGCTCGACGCGCTCGCGCTCGCACGACCCGACCCGCGGCTGACGGCCATGGCCGACCGCTGGCGCGCGCAGCTCACACCGCTCGCGGTGGCCCGGGCGGCGGCGGAGAAGGTCCGCTTCCGCGTCGGCGGCGGCCGCGCCCTCGCCGGGTGAGCAACTCGGTGTAGAGCGCGTCGAGGCGGCCCCCGACCTCCTCGTCGGCGAGACGCAGCGCGCGCTCCCGCGCCGCCTGTCCGAGCTCCCGGCGCCGCGCGGGATCGGCCGCCAGCCCCGCGAGCGCGACGGCCAGGGCGCCGGCGTCGCGCGGCGCCACGACCAGCCCCGAGCGCCCGTCCTCGAGCACCTCGGGCATTCCCCCCACCCGGGTGGCGACGATCGCGCGGCCGTGGGCCATGGCCTCGAGCAGGGCGACGGGCAGGCCCTCCGACAGCGAGGGGAAGACCACGACATCCGCCGCGCGCAGCGCCTCCTCCTTCGCGTCGGGGCCGAGCCACCCGGTCCAGTCGAGCTCCGCCCCTCCGATCTCGGGGCGGTCGGCCCGCGCGCCCGGGCCGGCGAGGACGAGCGTCACGCCCGGGGCCAGCGCGGCCAGCCGCGGCAGGGCGGAGAGGAGCAGCTCGCCGCCCTTGGCCGGGTCGTCCCATCCCCCCAGGTACAGGACGCGCCCCGGCCGGGCGTTGGACAGGGGGGCGGGGGCGGCCACCGCGGGGGCCGTGTTGGGCACCACGCCCACGTCCCGCGCGCCGAGGTGGCGCTCGAGCGCCGCGGCGCCCACGCCCGATACGGAGACGACCCGGTCGGCGCGGCGCAGGACCCAGGCGAACGCGCGCCGCCGCGCGGGTCCGAGCGTCCGCGCGAAGTCCTCGATGTCCCCGGCTCCCGCGTGGATGTGCAGCAGGACCGGGAACCCGAGGGCCTGGGCGAGCAGGGTGAAGCCGGCCTTGCGGTGCAGGGAGCCCCGGACCGCCGCGTGGATGTGGACCACACCGTTGCCGCGGTGGCGGCCGGCCCACCGCACGAGGCCGACGATCCCCCCGAGGAACGCGCGGTGGCGGCGGCGGGCCGGACCGGGCCGGTAGGTGGAGATGGGGTCGAGCGCCCAGCGCTCGGCAAGCGGCGAGGCGAGGAGCCCGCGTACGACGGCGGGCATCCCGCCGGGGCCCGCGGGATCGGGGCCGAGGTGGGCGACGTGGGGGCGGTCGGGCAGCGGCGGCATGATAAGCGGCGATGTGCGGCATCGGTGCGCTCCTCGACCCCGGGCGGACCGCCGGGGACGCGATCCTCGACGCGGGGCTCGCCGCCCTGCGCCACCGCGGGCCCGACGGCGAGGAGGCCCGGCGCCTCGGTCCCGTCGCGCTCCTGCACACCCGGCTGGCGATCATCGACCCCGCCGGCGGCCACCAGCCCCTGGCCTC